>Ga0209596_1000032_pt1 | contig 126752 bp, 122 predicted proteins | sample M_130807_MF_Meta_FD_187314 | JGI IMG/M metagenome (GOLD analysis project Ga0209596, IMG submission 187314) | Freshwater microbial communities from Lake Montjoie, Canada to study carbon cycling - M_130807_MF_MetaG (SPAdes) (version 2) | ecosystem: Environmental > Aquatic > Freshwater > Lake...
ACGAACTTTGTAAACGAAATCGATGAAAATTTGAGATTCTTGTGGGTTCATACCTGCAGTAGGTTCGTCCAGAAGCAATACTTTTGGATTTAATGCTAACGCGCGTGCTACCTCTAATCGGCGTTGATCGCCATATGAAAGATTACGAGCATATTCCCCAGCCCATTTACCTATTCCCACGAAGTCGAGAATTTCGCGAGCCCGATCCAGAGCTTCTTTCTCTTCTTTGCGTTGGTTTGGAGTGCCAAATATTGTGGCAAGAATTCCCGATTTTAAATGGGAGTGCATCGCTACCAATAAGTTCTCTTCGGCAGTCATCAAACCAAAGAGTCGAATATTTTGGAATGTGCGAGCCATGCCAAGCTCGGCAATTTTATGCGGTGGCAAATCAGTTGTATCAGTGCCATCGTATGTAACAGTTCCAGCAGAAGGTTTATAAAGCCCAGTTAACACGTTGAAGAAAGTGGTCTTACCAGCACCATTTGGACCGATTAGCGACACCACAGATTTCTCTGGGATGTCGAATGAGATGTCATTTACTGCTAACAACCCGCCGAATGCAACGCTGATGTTAGAAGCTTGTAAAACTTTTACTGGTGAGAGCGCCATAGTTACTTGCTCTCCTTTGCTGATAGATCTTCTTCCGGATCACCTTCATGAAGAATTAAACGAAGGCGCGACTCTGGAATTAAACCTTCGCGTTTATATAACATCATCAAAATTAGAACTAGACCAAATAGTAAGAATGTGAATGATGGGAAATTAATTTCAGTTCCAAATCTGTTATTGAATGTCTGACCAAAGGCGGGCAATCCAGTGGAGTTAATCCAGGAGAGCAAGAGCGCGCCCAGAATGACACCCCAGACGTTACCCATACCGCCTAACACCACCATTGCGAGTAAGAAAATAGAGATTGAAAAGTTAAATCGCTCTGCATAAACACCATCAACGTGGGTTGCGAAAGCCACGCCACCTAGTCCGCCAGCGAATGCGCCTACTGCATAAGCAGCCAATTTAGTCTGCATCAGTGGAACGCCCATCATGCTTGCTGCTAACTCATCTTCACGAATCGCTAACCAGGCACGACCTAGCCGACCTTTCCGCAACCGGAGCGAGATAAAGATCATTACAAATGCTAGGAAAACGAAAATAATGAACTTGTAACCAAAATCAAATGGGCCAATATTTTTTATTCCAGCAGGAATTGGATCCAAGATTGTGATTCCTTTTGTACCGTTCGAAAGGTTAAATCCACCAATATCGTCACCATTAAAGAAGATTTGCGGAATAATTTCACCAAAACCCAAGGTAACAATCGCAAGATAATCGCTCTTAAGTCGAAGCGTTGGCGCACCAATTAATATTCCAAAGAATGCACAGACTAAGCCACCGATAAGTAATACACCCCAGAAATTGACGTGAATTCCAGGAGCTGCTTTTGCCACTGAACCGTAGAAATGAATGTTAATCATGTGGAAAAATTCCGACATAAACCAACCAGCGCAATATCCGCCGATCGCCCAGAACGCAACATAACCAAGATCAAGCAAACCGGCATAGCCAACTACAATATTTAGACCAAGTGCACAAATTACATAAACTAGCGCCTCATTGACCGCCATAGGTGGAAGCCAAAGTTGTAACGTGTCATAAATTCCCATTGGCAAGCCATCCCATGGAAATAAAAATTGGTAGGTAATGAAGAGCGCTGCGACCGCAATTAAGTATCCGGTAGCCCATTTGCGTTGCGAAGAAATAGCCACCATCACACCTTTTCCGTAGTCGCTTTACCGAGTAAACCGGCTGGCTTCAAAACTAGAATTAAAATTAAAATCGTAAAGACCACGGTCTGTGACCATTTCTGACCAAGTGCAATTGGTAACCCATCATTTAAGCCTTGAACAATTCCAATCAGAAGTGCACCAAGCACTGCGCCATTCAAACTACCGATTCCGCCAAGTACTGCCGATGTAAAAGCGATTAATCCAAGTTGGAAACCTAGGTTGTAGTTCGTGGTTCCGATTGATTGTTGGTAAAGCAAGCCAGCAGCGCCAGCTAACGCACCACCGAGAGCGAAAGTAAACGAAATAGTCTTGTTAACATCGATACCCATTAATCTTGCAGCATCTTGATCTTGCGCAGTAGCCCGCATCGCTTTGCCTCGTTTAGTCTTATTGACCACAAAGGTAAGTGAGCCCAAGAGTGGTGCAGCCACTAAAATTAAAATTATGGTTACGTGGCTGATTATTACGCCAAAGAAAATAAATTCTCCGTGTGGAATCACCGTTGGCCATTGTCTAGGTGTAGATCCATTCCATTTGATGCCGACAAATTGCAGTAGGAATGACATACCGACAGCGGTAATTAGCGGAGCTAGTTTTGGTGCTCGACGCAATTTCCGATATGCCAGCCGTTCAATTAAAACATTTATAGTTCCACAAAATAACATCGCAGCAAATAGCGCCGCAACGAATGTTACCCAACCCGCAAGATTAGAATTCTCTTGGTGGAACCAAATCGTGATGAAGTAAGAAGAGAAGAGCGCGCCTAACATAAATAGGTCACCGTGTGCAAAATTAATTAGCTCAATAATTCCATAAACCAGCGTATATCCAAGGGCGATCAAGGCATATAACAAACCATTGCGCAGGCCCAATACCGAAACTTGAGCAAATTGCGTTGGTGCTTTGATTAGGTTTACCCCGAGCCAAAGAATCATTAATGCGGCGATTATTAGCGCGCCAGAAGTTTCGATTCTCTTGCGTCTTATTTGGCCGCGAGTACCGGTGAATTTCTTAGCTTCAACTGTGGCTTTCAATTTACCCGCCCTTAATTTGACTGCGAATTAAAATTTAATAAGTGGGTGGCTTTGGAACTATCCAAAACCACCCACTTAGTGAATCGGTACTACTTAACTGTGAGCTTCTTCAGCGTTGTTTCTGTGTTGTTCTTCACTACAAGGATTGTGATGTCGTGATAGATAGTATCGCCAGCATCATCAAATTGAATTGAAGTTCCAACAACAGACTTAGCTGCAGGAATATTTACAGATTTCATCTTTTGGAATACATCTTTGCGAGTTCCGTTTGAACGTGAAATCGCATCAAGGATTGCCTGCATAGCTGCTCCACCGTAAACGGAGAATGAGCTTGTAGGTGCCTTGCCGTATGCCTTTAGATAATCTTTCTGGAATGTTGCAGCCTTGCCATTCTTAGGGAATAGGTCAATTGAAAGACCTGTGAATGATAGGTATGCGCCATCTGCTTCTTTGAGAGCCAAGAAGTCTGGGTATCCAGTGAATCCATCTGGTGCCATCAACTTAACTTTGGTGTTATCGCCAAGAACTTTTACTTTGTCCTTAACAAGTTGGCCACCATTTAGGTCGAAGATTCCGCCAATGTAGATCATGTCTGGGTTAAGAGCCTTGATCTTTGTGAACAAAGCTTCGTAGTTAGGTTGTTTAGCATCCCAACCTTCGCCAGCAGGTCCAGAAGAAAGAACTGTCATCTTAAGTTTGTTAGCTTCAGTTGTGAAAGCTTGTGCCACACCTTGACCGTAAGTCTGAGTGTCGTTAAGTACGTAAACTGACTTTACGCCTTGGCTCTGTGCGAATTGTGCAGCAGCTGAACCTTGGAAGTCATCAGTAGTTACAACACGGAAGTAGTTACGGAAACCGGTTGGATAGTACTTAGTTGGTTCGCCTGGATTCCAAGCCTTGGTTAGACCAGGGTTTGTGTTCGCATTTGAAACCATAACCATTGGACCCTTTGGATCTTGGTTTAGTACTGGAACGATAATTTTTGCGCAACCTGAGTTATATGTACCCATAACTGCAACTTCGCTCTTGTTAGCAACGTGTGCTTGTGCATTAGCTGCGCACTGTGCATCGTCCCATGAACCTTTAGCTGCGGTTGAGTCATCATATTCTTTGAACTTAATTGCATACTTACCAGCTTTGTTGCCCATTTGCTTAAGCAGCAACTTAATAACGTTGTTTGTCGATTCGCTTTGATCAGCCGATCCACCCTGCAGAGGTAGGTCAGAAGAAACAGTCAAAGTAACTGTTGCAGATTGAGCCATAGTTGAACCAACGATGCTCATTGCCAAAGTTACGACACCAAGCGCTACGAGAGCCTTGTTGTTTTTTTTCATGTAACAGTGTTCCCTTCATTCGAATGTAAGAAGACCGGGATAGGTACTCCTTAGGTATCGCGAAGTATGCCGCCTTTGGGTATTTTCGCCAAGCCCAACCCCGCTCACCAAGTAACGATTAGGTAACCCTTTTCCCAATTTTCAGCGGGAATTTCGGCTAATTATCTGGTACCGCATCTGGGGAGATAACTGCCTGGGCCACTTCCTTCATGGAAATTCGCCGGTCCATCGCAGCCCGTTGGATCCAAGTAAAAGACTCAGGTTCAGAGAGGTTTAGGGCTTGCATCAAAATCCCCTTGGCGCGGTCGATGAGCTTTCTGGTCTCTAACCGGTCGTACAAATTTGCCACTTCAGCTTCAAGTGCTTTTAGTTGGCGATGGCGGCTAATTGCAATTTCAATCGCTGGCGTTAAATCAGAGATTGAAAATGGCTTTACAACATATGCCATTGCGCCGGCATCTCTTGCCCGTTCCACTAAATCTCGCTGGCTGAATGCGGTCAACATTAAAACCGGTGAGATTGCGATTATTTTTTCAGCGGCTGAGATACCGTCAAGAATCGGCATTTTCACATCGAGAATTGCTAAATCTGGTTTATGTTTTTCTGCTAACGCAATTGCCTCTTCGCCATTACTTGCTTCGCCAACAACTTCATATCCTGCTTCAACTAACATCTCAACCAGATCTAATCTAATTAGCGCTTCATCTTCGGCGACCAATATTCGACCGCGAGATTTTTCGACGCTTGGTTGCAACTCTGGGTCCATGTGCCTCGAGTCGGATTTGAACCGACACTATGCAGTGTTTGAGACTGCCCTCTCTACCGTTGGAGTACCGAGGCTTTAACTTTAAAAGCTATGCGCAAGTATAAGGAAGTCGCGCCTTTGTGCGAATACGAAAACGTTAATTACCGATAAGCGGGAGCTGCGCCGCCAACGGCATCACCAATCTTATGAACCCGCATCGCATTTGTTGAGCCCGGAATTCCGGGAGGTGAGCCAGCAACAATCATTACTTGTTCGCCAATTTTCACGCGACCGGTTGCTATTAATAAGGTATCGCACTGTTTGACCATCGCATCGGTCGTCGCGACAACCGGTGTAATCATCGGTTCAATCCCCCACGAAAGTGCCATCTGGTTATATGTCCCAATTTCAGGGGTAAAAGCCATAATTGGAATTGGCGAGCGGAGCCGCGACATTCGACGAGCTGAATCCCCACTTTGCGTAAAAGTTACGAGAAACCGAGCTCCGATGATCGCACCCACATCAGCTGCCGCCTTAGTGATTGCGCCACCCTTGGTTCGAGGGTTGTGCTTCAAAGCTGGAATTAGATCTAGCGCATCTGTTTCAGTCTTTTCAATAATTCGCGACATAGTTTCAACCGCTTCAATTGCGAATTCCCCCACGCTAGTTTCACCAGAAAGCATTAATGCATCAGCGCCATCTAGTACTGCATTCGCGCAATCGGATGCTTCAGCCCTGGTAGGTCTTGAATTAAGAATCATTGAGTCCAACATTTGAGTTGCGACGATTACTGGCTTAGCTGACTCGCGGGCTAAGGTGATGCATCGCTTTTGCACCATCGGAACATCTTCAATTGGCATCTCAACACCGAGATCACCGCGTGCCACCATGATGCCATCAAAAGCTGCAACTATCTCTTCCAAATTTGCGACAGCTTGCGGTTTTTCAATTTTTGCGATTACCGGAATTCGTCTCCCTACTTCATCCATAATTTTATGTACATCGAAGATATCTTTTGCGGATCGTACAAATGAGAGCGCAATAAAATCCGCACCCATTTTCAAACCCCATTTTAAATCGTCGACATCCTTTTCAGACATTGCTGGGACCGAGACTGCTACACCGGGGAGATTAATGCCTTTATTGTTACTAACAACGCCAGCTTCGATTACTTTGGTTACGACGTTGTTTCCATCAACTTTAATAACTTCTACCGTAACCTTGCCATCGTCAATTAAAATTCGATCGCCAGGTTTGCAATCTCCGGGCAGGTTTTTGAAAGTAGTCCCTACCAATTCTTTGGTGCCTTCAACATCATCGGTGGTGATCGTAAAAATATCACCGCGCGCTAGTAAGTGTGGGCCATCTTTAAATTTTGCCAATCGTATTTTTGGCCCTTGTAAATCCACCAGGATTGCGACTGGTTGACCAGCTTTTAGCGCCGCAGCTCTAACTAAATCGTAAGCGCTCTTATGCTCTTCATAGCCGCCATGCGAAAGATTTAACCTAGCCACATTCATTCCGGCCTGAATTAGCGCTGTGATTTTATCCGGGGTTGAAACTGCGGGTCCCATCGTGCAAACAATTTTGGCTCGACGCATGGTAGCTATTCTATCTTTAATAATTGACTAAATAGTCAGCGAACGATCGGTTGGCGCAATTGGAGCAGGTAATTGCGTTCGACCTACCAAGAATTCATCTACTGCAGCGGCGGCGCTGCGCCCCTCAGCAATTGCCCAAACAATTAGCGATTGCCCTCTGCCGGCATCGCCACAAACAAATACGCCATCGACATCGCTGGCGAACTTTGCATCTCTTTTAATGTTTCCACGATCATCAATAGTCACGTGTAAATCTTTTATAAATTCGTTCTGCTCTGGCCCAGTAAAGCCCATCGCTAAGAACACTAAATCAGCTTTCAAGTCACGTTCAGTGCCTGGAATTTTTTCAAATTTTCCATCTACAAATTTAGTTTCCACAATTTTTAACGCAGTTAAATTGCCGCTTTGGTCACCGATAAATGCTTCAGTAGAAATTGCATACAGTCGTTCGCCCGCTTCTTCGTGTGCGCTACTAACTCGGTAAATCATTGGGTAGGTTGGCCATGGTTGTGATGATGGGCGTTCTTCGGTTGGACGCGCCATAATTTCTATTTGGGTAACGCTAGCTGCGCCTTGGCGAATTGCGGTTCCTAAGCAATCTGCGCCAGTATCGCCACCACCTAAAATAATTACATTCTTACCTGCAGCATTTATTAAAGGTGTCTCGGCTAATTCGTTTAACGCTTGTTTATTTCCCCATGGTAAAAATTCCATAGCTTGGTGAATGCCGCTTAACTCCCGACCTGGAATTGCCAAATCTCGCCATTTAGTTGCGCCGACGGCAATCACGATTGCATCGTATTTTGACCGCATCGAAGCTGCAGTAACATCTACCCCGACATTTACGCCGGTACGAAATCGAGTGCCCTCTTTCTCCATCTGCGAAATTCTCCGGTCAATTACAGATTTTTCCATTTTGAATTCTGGAATTCCATAACGTAGCAACCCACCAACTTTTTCGGCTCGTTCGTAGACAACTACAGTGTGGCCAGCCCTGGTTAGCTGTTGCGCGGCGGCTAATCCTGCTGGTCCAGAGCCGATTACCGCGACGGTTTTACCGCTTAAGCGATCTGGTGCGAGCGGTTTAACTATTCCATTACCAAATGCTTCTTCGACAATGCGTAATTCCACTTGTTTAATCGTTACTGGATCCGCATTTATTCCTAATACACACGCAGTTTCGCAGGGTGCTGGGCATAATCTCCCGGTAAATTCTGGAAAGTTATTTGTTGCGTGTAAGCGATCCATCGCTTCGGATTTTTCATCCCGCCAAATTAAATCATTCCACTCTGGAATTAGATTCCCAAGTGGGCAACCTTCATGACAGAAAGGTATCCCGCAATCCATACATCGACTCGCTTGTTTTTGTAGTACCGCAAAATCTTGGGCTTCGTAAACTTCACGCCAATCTTGAATCCGAACATCGATTGGTCTGCGTTTTGGAGTTTCGCGTGCTGTCTTTAAAAATCCCCGTGGATCACCCATTAACCGCCTCCATCACTAATTCATCTGCAGGTAAACCTTCACGTTCAGCCCGCGCAATAACTGCCAAAATCCGGGCATAGTCGCGCGGCAATACCATCGAGATTCGCACATAGTTTTCATCCCAATTTTCTAAAAGTTCGGCTGCAACTTTAGATTCAGTTTCCAAACTGAAATTTGTAATTAATTTCTTTATTTCCAATGCACGATCAGCTGGGAGTGAGAGCACATCAACCATTTCTGGATTTACATTTAATGGATCCAAGTCCAAAACATAAGCGATGCCACCAGACATACCAGCACCAAAGTTTCTGCCAGTTTTGCCAAGTACAATAACGGTGCCACCAGTCATGTACTCGCAACCATGATCACCAACACCTTCAACTACTGCAGTTGCACCCGAGTTTCGCACGCAGAAACGTTCGCCAACTACCCCGCTTATAAAGATTTCTCCGGTAGTAGCGCCGTATCCGATCACGTTTCCGGCAATAACATTTTCATTGGAATTGAAAGAAGATTTCTCATCCGGGCGGAGAATAATTCGCCCGCCGGATAAGCCTTTACCCAGATAATCATTTGAATCTCCAAAAAGTCTAATTGTTAAACCATTAGGGATAAATGCGCCAAGTGATTGACCTGCTGAGCCATGAAACGTTATATCAATTGTGTTTTCTGGTAATCCGTTATTGCCAAAACGACGCGTGATTTCTGAGCCCAACATAGTTCCGACAGTTCGATTACCGTTCTTAATCGGTGAACTAATTTTTGTTGGAGTTTTTCTTTCTAGCGCTGGCATTGCTTTAACTATTAATTCATTATCAAGTGCAGCCGCTATTCCATGATCTTGAGTAGTGGTATTCCGCCGAATCGCATTTGGTGAAACTTCTGGGAATTTTAGTAGCGGCGCAAGATCTAACCCACTTGCTTTCCAATGATCTACTGCCGCTTTAGTTTCCAAAACTTCAACTTGCCCAACAGCTTCTGCCAAACTCTTGAAACCTAACGTTGCTAGAATTTCGCGCACTTCTTCAGCGATATATTCAAAAAAAGTCTCGACGAATTCTGGTTTTCCAGTAAATTTCTTTCTCAATTCAGGATTTTGAGTAGCAACACCAACTGGGCAGGTATCAAGATGACATACCCGCATCATCACACAACCCGAAACAACTAGCGGCGCCGTAGCAAACCCAAATTCTTCTGCGCCTAATAAAGTGGCAATTATTACATCGCGCCCAGTTTTCATCTGGCCATCTGCCTGTACAACTATTCGGTCACGCAATCCGTTAAGCATCAAAGTTTGTTGGGTTTCGGCTAAACCTAACTCCCATGGAGCGCCAGCATGTTTTAACGATGTAAGTGGTGAAGCGCCCGTTCCGCCATCATGCCCAGAAATTAAAACTACATCCGCATGCGCCTTACTTACGCCAGCAGCAACTGTGCCTACCCCTATTTCAGCTACTAACTTCACATGAATCCGTGCCTCTTTATTTGAATTCTTTAAATCATGAATCAATTGCGCCAGATCTTCGATGGAGTAGATGTCGTGATGAGGCGGTGGCGAAATTAATCCAACGCCTGGAGTTGAGTGACGAACTTTTGCAATCCATGGATAAACCTTGTTGCCTGGCAATTGGCCACCTTCACCGGGTTTTGCTCCTTGTGCCATTTTTATTTGAATATCATCAGAATTGACTAGGTATTCGCTAGTTACGCCAAAACGTCCGCTAGCTACTTGCTTAATTGCGGAACGCTTTGAATCACCGTTCGCCATTGGGATAAAACGATCCGCGTCTTCGCCACCTTCGCCAGTGTTTGATTTTCCACCAATTCGATTCATTGCGATTGCTAAAGTTTCATGAGCCTCTTTGGAAATCGATCCGTATGACATTGCGCCGGTTGAGAATCGCTTTAAAATTTCGGTAACTGGTTCCACTTCATCAATCGAAATTGGTTTTCGTATGCCTGCTTTGAATTCAAAAAGCCCACGAAGTGTCATTAAATTAGCGCTTTGATCATCAACTTTCTTTGTGTATCTCTTAAAAATGTCGTAGCGCTTATTCTTAGTTGCATGCTGCAACATGAAAACCGTTTCAGGGTTGAATAGATGTGGTTCGCCTTCACGGCGCCATTGGTATTCGCCACCAATAGTTAAGCGACGCGCACCCGGAATTTCGCCACCTGGTGGGTATGCAACATGGTGTCGCCTGATGGTTTCTTCCGCGATCACATCTAGCCCGACTCCCCCTAACCGAGAAGTTGCGCCAACAAAGTATTCATCAATAATTTCTTGGGATAAACCAATCGCCTCAAATACTTGAGCACCGGTATAAGAAGCTATTGTTGAGATTCCCATCTTTGACATAACTTTAAGCACGCCTTTGCCAAGAGCTTTGATTAGATTGCGAACCGCTTTTTCTGGTGCGATGCCAGTGATCACACCTTGCAAAACTAAATCTTCAGCGCTTTCCATTGCTAAGTAAGGATTGACCGCGGCCGCACCAAACCCGACAAGTAGCGCAACATGATGCACTTCCCTAACATCGCCGCTTTCTACAACTAGTCCAACTTTAGTTCGAGTTTTTTCCCGAATTAAATGATGATGGACTGCGGCCGTGAGTAAAAGTGACGGAATCGGAGCGTTTTCCGCGTCGCCATCGCGATCAGATAGCACAATCAATCGTGCGCCTTCATTAATTGCGTTGGTAACTTCTTCTCTAATCTCAGTTAATCGTGCTGCTAATGATTCGCCACCACCTGCAATCGGAAAAAGTCCACTAACACTATGTGTGATAAAACCTGGGTGATCGCCATCAGCATTTACGTGAATAATTTTTGCAAGTTCATCATTATCAATTACTGGGAACGGCAGTGAAATTTGACGGCAGGATGCTGGACCGGGATCCAGCAAATTATGTTCTGGCCCGATGGAACCACCAAGTGAAGTCACTAATTCCTCACGAATCGCATCTAGCGGCGGATTAGTTACTTGCGCAAATAGTTGTGCGAAATAATCAAAGAGCAATCGTGGCTTATCCGAGAGCGCAGCGATTGGAGTATCGGTTCCCATTGAACCTAACGGTTCGCCACCAGATTTGGCCATCGGCGCAATTATGATTCGAAGTTCTTCTTCGGTATATCCAAAAGCTCGCTGTCTTCGCAGAACTGAAGAGTGCGGGTAGACAATATGTTCACGTGCTGGTAATTCTTCTAACTTAATTAATCCAGCATGCAGCCAATCACTATACGGCGCGCCGTTAGCAAGCCCGTCTTTAATTTCATCATCTTCAATGATTCGCCCTTCATCGATATCAACTAAAAACATTCGTCCAGGTTGCAATCTTCCTTTTCGCGCTATCCGCTCTTGTGCGATATCTAAAACTCCAACTTCGCTAGCAAGAACTACTAACCCATCTTTAGTTACCCAATATCGTGATGGCCGTAACCCATTTCGATCTAAAACTGCACCAATCTGCTTTCCGTCAGTAAAAGTTACACATGCTGGTCCATCCCAAGGTTCCATAAGTGATGCATGGAATTGATAAAAATCACGACGTTTTTCGCTCATCGATGCATGATTTTCCCAAGCTTCCGGAATCATCATCAACATGGCATGCGGTAAAGATCGACCGCTTAAATAGAGTAATTCCAACACTTCATCTAGCGATGCGGAATCGCTGCCATGTGGATCAACAATTGGAAACAACCTAGATATTTCGCCAGGAATCAATTTGCTTTCTAATAGCGTTTCACGCGCGGCCATCCAATTGCGATTTCCTTTTACAGTATTAATTTCACCATTATGTGCGATGTACCGGTATGGGTGAGCTAACGGCCATGATGGAAAAGTATTTGTTGAGAATCTAGAGTGCACCAGTGCTAGCGGCGAAACTACTCGAGAATCAGATAAGTCTGGGAAGAATTCTTCAAGTTGGCCTGTGGTTAACATGCCTTTGTAAACAATGGTCCGTGATGAAAGCGATGGAAAATAGATGGGTAGTTCGTGTTCTACTCTTTTTCTGAAGCAAAATGCTTTCCGTTCCAGCGCCAAATTAAGTGAGTTATCTTTAGCAGTCAAAAATATCTGCTCAAAGTTTGGCATCACCGAAAGCGCCGTCTTTCCAAGCGATTTAGAGTCGGTAGGCAAATCCCGCCAGCCAAGAATGGTTAACCCTTCTTCATCTGCAATTTGACCAATTCTTGTTTTATCTGCAAAATCTTTCGGTAGAAAAACTAATCCAGTTGCATAACTTCCTGGAGCGCCAATTTCAAAACCAACTACTTCTCGGTAGAAAGCATCCGGTACTCTGATTAAAATTCCGGCGCCATCACCGCTATTTACTTCTGCACCAGAAGCGCCACGGTGTTCAAGATTGCGTAGCGCAATTAAACCTTTTTGCACAATTTCATGTGTTGCAACTTTATTTAGAGTCGCCACCATAGCTACGCCGCATGCGTCATGCTCTTGCGCAGGGTCATACAAACCCTGTTTCGCAGGTAAGGCAGAGAAAAGCGGCACTAGTTATCTCCAGAAAATTAACCATCTGTAAAAGATGTTTTTGAGGTCTGGGACAACAATGGCCCGAATGAGAGCGTTACTGTAGCAAATACCCGGATAAGTATGGAGTGGCTAAAACCTTAAATTCCGGAGATATGAACTAGGTGGCCGATTCCAGCGGTAATTGCCATACCAATTGAACCCCCGATAAATATCCGAGTGGTGGTTTTTAGTACTGGAGCTCCCGCAGTTCGCGCGCTGATAATTCCGGTTCCAATTAACCCAAAGAGAGTAATGACCACAATGCTCCAAGCCTTCGCACCAAGCGTTGGCGCAAAAGCTCCGAGGAATGGCACGAAGCCGCCAACAGTGAAACTTATCGCGGAAGCAATAGCAGCTTGTAAGGGTCTGGCTTTTGTATGTTCAAATTGCCCAAGTTCATCTCTTAAATGCGCTTCAAGCGGATCTCGATCATGCATATGTTTTGCAACTTGCAGTGCTAATTCTTTTGGTAAGCCACGATTTTCATAAATGTGCGCAAGCTCTTCTAATTCACCTTCGGGATCTACTGTTAAATGTTCCATTTCTAATCGCATATCCGCATCTTCAATATCATTTTGGGAACGGACTGAAACATATTCACCAACCGCCATTGACATAGCCCCAGCAGCAATACCAGCAAGACCAGCTGTGATAATAAAATTATCAGCCCGAGCTGTTGCGACACCAATCATCAAACTCGCAGTGGAAACTAAGCCGTCATTTGCGCCTAGTACCGCAGCACGTAACCAGCCGCTGCGATGCGTTAAATGGTGTTCGTTTCGTTGGTGTACATCAGTTAATGGCATAGCTAAATCCTATCCCCTAGTCGCGATTTTCCAACGCTTTATCAGAGTGGCGCTCGATACAGCGCACACTAATATCCCAACCCAGATGTTTAGCCTTAAACCTAATATCAAATTAGCATCATCAATCCGCAGACTCTCGATAAAAATTCGCCCAAATGAATATAAGGCTACGTAGGCGATAAATATTGAGCCAGGTGCCATTCTAAATTTTTCAAAACGTAATAATATAAATGCCACGATTAAGCACCAGATTGATTCATAAATAAAAGTTGGATGAAATGTAGCGAACTCGGTAAACCCGTCAGGTCGAAATCGCATTGGTACTTCTAACCCCCACGGCAACGTTGTTGGCCGGCCGAATAATTCAACGTTGAACCAATTTCCCCAACGGCCAATCGCTTGCGCAACCACAACTCCGGGCGCTAGCGCATCTGCAAAAACTCCAAATGTTAGAGAGTTTGCCGCGCTAATTTTATTTCTTTTAAAACTCCACCAGGCCGCAGCCAACCCAAGCGAAATCGCGCCCCAAATTCCAAGCCCACCTTGCCAGATATAAAAAATCTCAATTGGTCTGCCATTGTCACCAAAATATCCTTGCGGTGATGAGATGACATGATAAATCCGCCCACCAATTACGCCCATCGGAACTGCAATGATGGCAACCTCTGCGACTCTGCCCGGCGCACCGCCCGCTGCGACGAATCGCGCATTACCCCAATAAATTGCAACGGCGATTCCAGTGAGAATTGCAATAGCGTAAAAATGAATCGTTAACGGACCCAACTCTATAAAAGCGCGAGTCGGTGACGGAATAAATTGGTGAAAGCTGCCCACTATCCCTTTAGTCCAGCAGTCACTAACGCAGCTTTGAAAGCTTCAAGATTAAAATATTGGGTATTTCGATCAATTTCGACACCGTTTATAAATACCGTTGGCGTTGAATTTACGTTTTTCTTTGCGCCATCGCTAGCAACGTTAGCAACCCATTGGGCATAAGTTCCATCTTTTACGCAAGCAGTGAATTTATCGGAAGTCGCTCCGACTTGAGCTCCTAAATCTTGTAAAGATTTTGCGTTCCACAGTCCAGAATTCTCTTTTGCGGATTGAGTCTGATAGAGCAGCGCATGGAACGGTAGGAACTTATCTTCATCAGAGGCACAAGCTGCTGCATTTGCTGCAAGAATGGATTCATCACCAATAAATGAAAGCGTATGGAAAATTACATTAACTTTCTTCTCCACGATTAATTGGTTGAGGTATTCGCCAACTACTGCCTCAAAATTCTTACAGACCGGACATTGGAAATCTTCCCAAATATCTATGACTGGTTTTATTCCGGAGTTAAATGAAATACCGTAGCCATCACTTTGCTTAACTGTTGAAGGCAGCGTCGCTGCGGTATTTGTTCGGTTACTAAATAACGAAAACGCAACAGCTACCACTACAACTAAACCAACCATGCCAGCAACTAACCAGCGCGTGAAATTATCGCCACCGCCTGACTTGCTGCCCGATGAATCTTTAGTTTTTGGTGCCTTTGCCATTACTTACTCCGCTCAGGTTTAGTTAGAGATATTGATTTTAAACTATTGTCGATCTAATCCAAATTTACCACCTGGGAATTTGGTGAGCGCTAGCGCAATTGCCAATAAACCAACATCTCGGAATATCTCCGCCAGATACTTAGTCTGGCCAGCCGCTACTTGGCCACCACCGCCGAAACAACCGCAATCGATCGACAACCCTCTGATCCCAGCTTGTGCGATTCCTAAAATAAAGATAAACATCAAAGCACCGCTTGCCATCGCAGATTGTTTTACAAAAACTCCCAAAATTAAGAAAATTGCGAGCCCCACCTCAATCCAAGGGAGCGAATAGCCGATCACATTTGCAACCGAAATTGGTAGGACTTCATATGCTCTTACCGCCATCGCTGACTTTTGCAAATGCCCAACTTTTAATCCACCCGCAGCTAATAAAACGCCGCCTAAAACTAATCTAAATAAGAGTGTTATCCAAGGTTGCAAAAGCCAGAATCTATTCTTCATTTTTCAACTCGATTCATCTCGTCAGTTGGGTCTAATTCTGCATCCAAAGCGCTCCAGGCAGTTAACGGTTTGCGTTCGTACCGTTTATTAGCTTTCTTTGTGAAAACACCTTTTACAAATAAAAAAACTGCGAAGGAACCGCTTAAAAATGCCAAAACCAATTGGGTGACAGATATCCGAGAAGCACCACTTCTAATCAAAGCGCTGAAAATCAGAAGTGCACATAATGCAACGATTAAAGATTTGCCTCGACTTTTCATTGCGTTGCTATTAAACCAAGCAGTCTGGACCGAGAATTGATTTCAAATCAGCACTCAAACCAGGCGAAGCTGTCACTTTTAACCCCTCATCGAGTTTGAGGATGGTGTTTTTCAGCGCTCCTTGTAGCTCTAAATGAACTTCACGCGCCCCTGGATGAGAGCGGAGCACTTCTTTCATGCGGTCGACGATTGGTGGTGTGCAACTTGTCATCGCCATCCGAATTATTAGCGGGCCAGTAGGAATTTGCTTAATATCTGGTAACGAAAGTTCTAGCGCTGTAATTCTTGGAATTTCTTCACGCTTATCCACTCGACCACGAATCACCACAATTCTATCTTCAACTAAATTAACCGAATGTTGAGAATATGAATTCGAGAAGAATAAAACATCTACCGCGCCTTCTAAATCCTCGACATTTACAATCGCCCACGATGCACCTTGTCTAGTAACTTTTCGTTGGATGTTCGTAATTAGGCCAGCGATAGTGACAATCTGATCATGACCGATTGAATCATCGGATAATCCGCTGATGGCCAAATCGGTAGCGGCGCGTAGAACATGTTCTACGCCAAGAAGTGGATGATCCGAAACATAAAGTCCAAGCATTTCTCGTTCATAAGTAAGGAGTAAAGATTTCTCCCATTCTTCGATTGGAATATTTAACTCAACGCCATGAACTTCAGATACTTGAGTAGAACCAAAAAGATCAAATTGACCAATAGCTTCCGCTCGCTTAGCTTCCATTACTGAGTCGATTGCTTCTAAGTAAACCGCCATTAAACCTTTTCGAGCATGACCTAGCGAATCAAATGCGCCGGCTTTTATTAGCGACTCAATAGTTTTTTTATTACAAACTTGGACATCAACTTTTGATAAAAAATCACCAAACGAAGTGAAACGCCCCTTATCAATCCGATTCTTCGCAATTGATGCAACCACGTTTTCACCAACATTTCTAATTGCTGCTAAACCAAACCGAATATCTGTACCCCGAGGTGTGTAATCTGCATCAGATTCATTAACATCTGGTGCCAGAACTTTAATCCCCATTCGGCGGCATTCGTTCAAATAGAGTGCGCTCTTGTCTTTATCATCGCGAACGCTGGTTAAGAGAGCAGCCATATATTCGGTTGGATAATTAGCTTTTAAGTATCCAGTCCAATAAGAAACCATCCCATAACCAGCGCTGTGAGCGCGGTTAAAGGCGTAATCAGAGAACGGAATTAGGGTTTTCCATAGAACATCTATGGCCACGCTGGAAAACTTATTCTTTTGCATGCCCGCTTCAAAGTGAACATACTCTTTATCCAAAATATCTTGATTCTTCTTACCCATAGCTTTTCGTAGCAAATCCGCGCGGCCTAAGGAAAACCCAGCCACTTTTTGCGCAATTGCCATTACTTGTTCCTGATAAACGATCAATCCATAGGTGTCGCCAAGAATTTCTTGTAATGGCTCCGAAAGTTCTGGATGAATCGGATCAGATGGTTTGCGTTTATTCTTGCGATCAGCGTAATCAGTATGAGCATTTACACCCATTGGGCCCGGTCGATAGAGCGCAATTACCGCAGAAATATCCTCAAATGAATCAGGTGCCATCGAACGAAGCAGTGCCCGAATCGGAGCGCTATCTAATTGGAATACACCTAGCGTGTCACCTCTTGAAAGGAGCTCGTAAGTTTTCTTATCGGTTAATTCAAGCGTAGTTAAATCTACAATTTGATTGGCGTTATTTTTTATATTGGCTAAACAATCATCAATAACAGAGAGGTTTCTCAGGCCGAGAAAATCTATCTTTAGTAAACCAGTTGCCTCGCATGCACCCATGTCAAATTGAGTAATTATTGCGCCGTCGGCTTCGCGTCTATGAATTGGAATAACATCTAACAATGGTTCACTACTTAAAATCACGCCAGCAGCGTGCACTCCCCATTGCCGCTTTAATCCCTCAATACCTAATGCGGTATCAACAATTTTCTTGCTATCGATATCGGTCTCATAAAGAGTTCTAAATTCACTTGCTTCGTCATAACGATCATCTTTATCATTGAACACGCCACCGAGCGAAATATCTTTACCCATTACCGATGGCGGTAGCGCTTTAGTCAATCGTTCGCCCAACGCATATGGGTAACCAAGAACTCGCGTTGAATCCTTAATTGCTTGTTTAGATTTAATAGTTCCATATGTAATTATTTGAGCAACCCGGTCTTCACCGTATTTACCGGTTGCGTATCGAATCATTTCGGCGCGACGGCGTTCGTCAAAATCTAAGTCGATATCTGGCATTGAAATACGTTCTGGATTTAAAAAGCGCTCAAAGAGCAAACCATGTTTAATCGGATCTAGTGCCGTAATGCCAAGGGCATAAGAAACAAGTGACCCGGCGGCAGAGCCTCGGCCAGGTCCTACCCAAATTCCTTGCTTCTTTGCATGTGCCACTAAATCAGAAACAACAAGGAAATAACCTGCAAAACCCATCTTGGTCATAACACCAAGTTCATAACTTAATCTTTCAATATAATTTATTGGCACTTCGCCTTTGAATCGCCCTCGTAAGCCTGCTTCAGATTGTTTGATTAACCAAGTGTCTTCACTTTCACCTTGCGGAACTTCAAATTTTGGCAGCAGATTTTCATTTTCACGCATCGTGATATTGCAACGTTCCGCAATTAAAAGTGTGTTGTCGCAGCTTTCTGGGAGCTCTTTAAAAATCTCGCGCATTTGGCGCGCGCTCTTCAAATAAAATTCGCCGTTCTCAAATCGGAATCGCTTTGGATCAGCCAAAGTGGAGCCAGATTGGATGCAGAGCAACGCTTCATGAGCAACTGAGTCTTCGGCGAATGTATAGTGCAAATCATTTGTTGCTAAGAGTGGTAAACCTAATTCTTTACTTAATTTCAAGAGATCTTCTTTAACTCTTCGTTCTACTTCTATGCCGTGGTCCATAATCTCAACAAAATAATTTCCAGCGCCAAAGATGTCGCGAAATTCCGCGGCCGCATTTCGAGCTTCGTTATATGCACCCATTCTGATCCGAGTTTGGATTTCACCGCCAGGACATCCAGTCGTCGCAATAATGCCATCAGAATGCTTTGCTAAAAGTTCGCGATCCATTCTTGGCTTGTAATAAAAACCTTCTAACGAAGCTAACGATGAGAGTCTGAAAAGATTTCCAAGTCCAACATTATTTTCCGCAAGCAACGTCATATGGGTATAGGCACCGCCACCGGAAACATCATCTTCACCGCCGTCAGCCCATTTGACGCGCTTCTTATCAAAGCGCGACTCGGGAGCAACGTAGGCTTCAATTCCAATGATTGGTTTAATGCCAGCTTTTTTACTCTGCTTATAAAAATCAAATGCACCAAATACATTTCCATGATCAGTCATTGCGATCGCAGGCATTTCTTGACGCGCAACTTCACTAGTTAAATCCGCTACTCGGGCCGCCCCATCCAGCATCGAATATTCGGTATGTACATGTAAATGCACAAAATTCTCCGAATTATCGGGTTTTTTCTGGGAATTATTGGGGGTCACGATTGGTGAGAGTACTGCCTTGCGGCGCTACTTTTCAGTGAGCAACGCCAACGCCTTTGTGAGGTCGCCTGGGTATGGCGCTGTGAAACTCATTCGATCACCAGAGCCCGGGTGGTTAAAAGTAAGTTCCATCGCATGCAGCCATGGTCGAGTTAGCCCTAGTTTTTCCGCTAAAGCTGGGTCAGCGCCATAAGTTAAATCGCCAACAAGCGGATGTCGAAGCGCGGCAAAGTGAACTCTAATTTGATGGGTACGCCCAGTTTCTAATTCCACTTTTAAAAGAGTCGCGGCTGGATAATATTCCAAAGCTAAATAATGAGTGATGCTAGGTTTTCCATCAGCTACAACTGCAAATCGATAATCTTCTTTTGGATGACGATCTATGGGTGCATCAATAGTGCCTTCAGTTGGATCAATATGCCCTTGCGCCAAAGCATTGTAAATTTTGCCGACAGTTCGCTCTCTGAACTGATCTTTTAAACTTGTATAAGCAGTTTCAGTTTTAGCGACCACCATTAGCCCGGTTGTTCCAACATCTAATCGATGCACAATTCCTTGTCGTTCAGCAGCGCCGCTGGTTGATACTGAATATCCCGCCGCAATTAAGCCGCCAATAACGGTTACACCACTCCAACCAGGGCTTGGATGTGATGCACAGCCAACCGGTTTGTTAACCACAATTACTTGGTCATCATCATAAATAACTTCAAGGTTATCAACTGGCGTTGGATTTAATTGCGGCGCGCTAGCTGGTTCTGGAAAAAGAATTTCGATCTGATCGCCACTTTCGATACGTTCGGATTTCGCAAGCGTTTTTCCGGCTCTGCTAATTTCACCTGCGGTAGCCAACTCTGCGACAGTTGTGCGAGAGAGGCCGAGCAACCTTGCAAGCGCGGCATCAACTCGCTCACCAGATAACCCATCCGGAATAGTAAAAACTCTTAACTCACGAGCCATGACTTCTCACATCGGTAGGTTGTATGTTTTTTATCGCCAGAATGACCACAATCGCAGCTGCGATACAGATTGCAGAATCTGCGACATTGAAGATCGGCCAGTGCGGTAACTCAATCCAATCGACCACTTCGCCCTTAAATCCACCCGGGGCTTTGGAAATTCGATCCCATAGATTTCCGAAAATCCCACCAAGAACTAAGCCAAGAACTAAGCCCCACCAATTTGAAATTACTTTTCTACTGAAATAAATAATAAAAGTGGCCGCACATAACGCAAATGAAGCTAGTGCGAGGGTTGCGTTTGGCGCCATGCTGAAAGCAGCGCCCGAATTAGTTGTGTAAGTAAGTTGTAAAAAATTTCCAATCAATTTTATTGAATCACGACCGCGTAAGTATTCAACCGCCCATAACTTAGTTACAAAATCTAGAACAAATACTAAAAAAGCGCATAAGGCTAAAGTTTTACGCGCCCGCTTAACCCGTTCGGCATTCAGCGCCGTTCTTCTTTCTGCTTACACGCCATACATAGCGTTGCTCTTGGAAATACTTGAAGCCGGGCTTTGCCGATTGGGCTAGAGCAATCTTCGCAACGTCCATAAGTCTTAGTATCAATTCTTTCTAGAGCGCGCTCAGTTTGGGTCACCATATCGCGAGCGTTATAGACCAACGACATTTCATGTTCACGTTCAAAAGTTTTAGTTCCGGCATCCGCTTGATCATCGCCAGCGCCAACACCAGATGCCTTAATCAAATCATCCATTTCAGATTCCGCGGCTTGTAGTTCTTTCTTTAACCGAACCAAATCTTTAGCTAACTCAGATCGCATTGCTTTCATCTCAGTCGCTGTCCACCCATCTTCGCCCTCTTTTACAACAAGTGGCGCTGGTGCAGATTTGATTGGTTTTAATTGTGGTGCTTTTTTCCCAGTTTTTATCGGACGCACCGGCGGTGGTAAAACTAATCTGCGTTCGGCAACTATTGCGGTCTCTAACAGCTCTGGTTCAGGTTTATAAACTGAGATTGTAGTTGCGCCACCTTTTGCTGTGCTTGAAGTTAGGGCAGTTTTCATCGGCCCTTTAATATTTGGTTTTACCGGAATCTTTTTTACTTCTAGTGGCTTCTTAGCCGCCGCTTTTTTGACCGGAGTTTTTTTCGCTGGAGTTTTTTTAACCGGAGCTTTCTTAGCCTTTACCGGAGCTTTCTTTTTTCCCAAAAATCGGCTCAATACACCGGATTTTTTGGCAGATTTTTTGGCGCTTTTCTTCGCGGCCTTTGCTATTGGCTTCTTTGAATTCTTTTTTGTGGGCACAGCGCCGAAGGCTATGGCTTCTCGACTAGAAAAGCCACTCAGCCACACGATGCCTGCTAAACCGAGCACAATCATTGTTTTGCAAAGGTAGAATCCAACTCTTAATTCCGGAGTGGAGCAACCAGAGTGGTCGAGTCAGAGAGCGGGAAATTGAAAAACGAATACCGCAATATCTCGCCACAAATTGATCTGCCAAAGACTGAACATGAGATTCTGAATTTTTGGGAAACGCAATCGATTTTTCACGAAAGCGTTAATGCGCGTGCCGGCGCGGAAGCTTGGACATTTTATGAAGGTCCACCCACTGCAAATGGGTTACCGGGAACGCACCACATTGAGGCCCGAGTTTTTAAAGATGTATTTCCTCGTTTTCAAACCATGAAAGGAAAACATGTTATTCGAAAAGCTGGTTGGGATTGTCATGGGCTCCCGGTCGAGATTGCCGTAGAAAAGGAACTTGGATTTACCGGCAAAGGCGATATTGAAAAATTTGGAATTGCGGAATTTAATGACAAGTGTCGCGAATCAGTACAACGACATGTAGGTGCATTTACCGACATGACCGAGCGAATGGGCTTCTGGGTTGATTTTGATGAAGCTTATTGGACTATGTCTAGCGAATATGTCGAAAGCGTATGGTGGTCGCTTAAGGAAATTTGGCAAAAAGGATTACTTTCACAAGATCATCGGGTCGCGCCGTATTGTCCTCGATGTGGCACTGGTCTTTCAGATCATGAACTAGCCCAAGGTTATGAAACCGTAACTGACCCATCGGTATATGTTCGGTTTCCAATAACCTCCGGCAAACTTGCCGAACTTGGGGCTTCACTCTTGGTTTGGACCACAACGCCATGGACTTTGGTATCGAATACTGCGATTGCGGTCAATCCGAAAGTTACCTATCTCGTGGTGAAAACCAAGAAGCCCGATAGCGAAGAAAATGAAGTCTTAGTGTTGGCGCAAGAACTCGCGCACGTGGTTGGCGAATTTGAAGTTTTAGCGACTATTGCTGGAAAAGATTTAGAGCGCACCACGTATGAGCGGCCCTTCGATTATGTTGAAATTCCAGATTCGCACTTTGTAGTTTTAGCGGAATACGTAACCACTGAAGATGGCACCGGATTAGTCCACCAATCCCCGGCTTTTGGCGCTGACGATTTACAGGTTTGTCGCGCCTACGGACTACCAGTAGTAAATCCGGTTCTAGCAAATGGAAATTTTGCTGATGAAGTTCCGTTAATTGGCGGAGTTTTTTTCAAAGAGGCAGATAAAATCCTGGTAAAGGAGCTTAGAAAATCTGGCAAACTTTATAAACACCAGCCCTACGAACACTCTTATCCGCATTGTTGGCGTTGCCATACTGCGTTGATTTATTACGCCCAGCCTTCTTGGTATATCAAAACGACAAAAATTAAAGCAGCGTTGATAAAAGAGAATCAAAATACCGATTGGCATCCAGAAACCATCAAAACTGGCCGTTATGGTGATTGGTTAAACAACAACATTGATTGGGCGGTATCACGAAATCGATATTGGGGTACGCCGTTACCAATATGGCGATGCGCATCTGATCATGAAATTTGCATCGGTTCACTTAAAGAATTAAGTGGCTTAGTCGGGGATGATGTAACAGCGATAAATCCTCATCGCCCATTTGTAGATGAGATCAAATTCCCGTGTGCCGAATGTTCTGAAACTATGGTTAGAGTGCCAGAAGTTATTGATTGCTGGTATGACTCTGGCGCTATGCCATTCGCCCAATGGGGATATCCGCATAAACCAGGTTCGATTGAAAAATTTAATGAGGCCTACCCAGCAGATTTTATTTGCGAAGCAATCGATCAAACCCGCGGTTGGTTCTACACCTTGATGACAATCGGCACGCTAGTTTTCGATAAGTCCTCATACAAAACCGTGCTCTGTCTGGGGCATATTCTCGATAAAGATGGCCGCAAAATGAGCAAGCACCTGGGCAATGTTTTAGAGCCAATGGCGCTAATGGATAAACACGGTGCGGATGCCGTGCGCTGGTACATGCTTGCTGACGGTTCACCTTGGAGTGCGCGCCGCGTTGGGCATAACGCGATCTCGGATGTAGTCCGCAAAACTTTGCTTACCTATTGGAATACCGTTTCTTTTCTCTCGCTCTATGCTCGAGCATCTAATTTCAATCCATTAGCTGCAACAGACCAAGTTGATATTTCGAAGCGACCTTTGATGGATCGCTGGATTGTCTCGGAATTAAATCAATTAATTGGCGGCGTGGATGCTGCGCTTACTAATTTTGATTCGCAAGAAGCCGGTGAAATTCTTGCAAAATTTATTGATGATTTATCTAACTGGTATGTACGCCGATCTCGGCGTCGGTTTTGGGATGGCGATGTCTCCGCGCTCGCAACGCTCCATGAATGTCTTGAAAAATTAACGCTACTGATGGCACCGCTCGTTCCATTTATAACTGAACATGTTTGGCAAGAATTAATCCGTCCAGTATCACCTAGCGCGGTTACTTCAGTGCACTTGGCCGACTTTCCAAAAGTAAATTCAGAACTGATTGATAAAAAACTTTCGCAATCGGTGGTTTTAACGCGGCGCTTGGTTGAACTCGGTCGCGCATCAAGAGCGGAATCAAAAGTAAAAATTCGTCAACCACTTTCGCGAGCTTTGATCTCGGCTTCTGGGTGGGTCGGGTTGGACCAACAGCTAAAAGATCAAATCTCAGATGAACTTAACGTATTGAACCTTGATGACATCTCGAGCGCTGGTTCAGATTTAGTAGATATAACCATCAAAGCGAACTTCAAAACTTTGGGATTAACTTTTGGCGCAGATGTCCAGCCAATTTCAAAGAAGATTGCCGAATTGAATCCAATTGAATTGACCACCAAGATTCGTAAAACTGGAAAAGCCACAATTCAATATGGTGAAAACAAGAGCGCCGAAATCACCGAGGCTGATTTAATAATTACTGAGACACCCCGAGAAGGTTGGTCGGTAACTAGCCATAACGGCGAAAGCGTTGCACTCGATCTAACCCTTACCCCTGAATTAATCGCGGCCGGTCAAGTCCGTGAGGTTATTCGCGCCGTCCAAGATGAACGGAAGAATGCAGGCTTCGACATCAGCGATCGAATCGCCATGTATTGGAATGCCAACGAATCTATCTGTCAAGCAATTATTAGCGGTGCCGAATTAATTTCACAAGAAGTTCTCGCTACTTTTATGGAAAGAGATCAAGGGCTAGCGCTTGCTGAAAATGAACTTGGGCTAGCGCTTAAGCTGATTAAGAATTAATTAATTAATCCGATTAATATTTGAATACCAAAAAATAGCACCACAAATGAAAGATCTAGGCTGACTGCTCCAAGCCGGAGCGGTGGAATAAATCTTCGAATAAAAAATAATGGTTTATCAGTTAGCGAGTAAGTTAGCTCTGCAAATGCCAAAATGATTCCGCGAGGGCGCCAATTTCGAGCAAACATTCGCGCATAATCAAAAATTAATCGAGCAAACAATACAAACAAATAAAGTTCAAGAACTGTGGCAATCAAGTTGCCAATATTTAACACTTTTTCTAGGTCAGCTTTGGTTAAAGAAACTTGCGTCAGCTGCAGCAGTTTTAATTTCGGTGCTTACCATTACATTCGGTGGTGAAAGTAAAAATACTTTAGGAGTAACTCGCTCGATTGTTCCAGAATGTCCAAAGACTAGTCCGGAAGCAAAATCTACTAATCGTTTACGTTCGCTCTCTTCCATGTCGCTTAAATTCATAATTACTGGTGAGCCAGAACGAAAGTGTTCCCCAATAGTTCTTGCTTCGCTGTAAAATCTAGGATGAAGCGTGACAATTCGATCCAAAACTGGAGCAGCTTCGGCTGGAATTAGCGCTGGTTGTGCGACTGTGAGTCTTGGTGTAACCGATGGCGCAACGTCACTTGTAGTTCTTGGCAAAATTCTTCGAGGTGCTGGGGTTGGAGTTGGTGCTAGTTGGGCATCCGAAACTAAATCATCTTCCGTCAAACCCAAATAATTTGTCATTTTTCGAAGCGCATTAACCATGCCTTAATTTTATTAGAGGTAGCTCCGGTTACCGAGGATTGAGCTGCCAATACGGATATGTGTCGCGCCATGCATTATTGCGCTTTCAAAATCACCACTCATCCCCGCTGAGAGCCAGGTTGCCATTGGAAATTTTTCTTTAAAATCGCTAAATATTTCAGCCATTTTGGCAAAGGCAATATCGGGGTTTTGGGCGATTGGCGCGACTGCCATCAAGCCCTTTATCTCCAAGCCAGAAATTTTTGCGATGGCATCCGCAAATTCAGTTAAAGATTTAGGCTCGACCCCATTGCGTTCAATTCGTTTTTCGGAGTCTAACGAAACTTGAATTAATACTGGGTATTTTGCAGGCAGTACAGCTTCTCCCATTTGATACCGATCGCTTATCGTTTTCGCATGATCAATTTCGGCCAGTGAATGTATAACATCGGCCCACTTCACAATTGATTTAATCTTATTACCCTGAATCTGACCCTGAAAATGCCATCTCGCATCTCGATGGAAATTTTCTGCCTTAACCGCGCCTTCTTGATCTCGATTCTCACCAAAATCGCGAACTCCTAATTCATACAAGAAATCCACATCAGAGCGGGGGAAGGTCTTGGTCACCACAATTAGAGAAATATCGCTTGGGTTCCGATTAGCACTTCTAGCGGCTGCGTTTATTCGAGAGTTCGCAATTTCTAAGCCGTTTGAAATTTCGGTCTTCCGCTCTTGGTTCACCATGCAATTACACCAGCTTGTCGGCCGGTTACGCCATCTCGTCGATATGAAAAAAGGTTTTCGCCATGCGCTGTGCATGAGTTCTCGCGCGAATAATCGATTTCATAACTATCTAAGATAGAAATTACGCCAGCCGGCAAATCTAAACAATGTTTTTCAAGATTAGTCGCTGTGGCTGGATAGATAGAAATGACATCTAAATAAATATCGGGAGAAACTTCATAACAGTTTCCACAAATCGATGGGCCAAGTGCGGCGCTAATATCATTTGCCTTAGAACCAAGCGCTATCAACCTCGAAATGGTGGCTTCCACGATTCCTTTAACTAAGCCAGCCCGGCCAACATGTACTGCTGCGATCGCTTTCGGCGATCTAAATAACAACGGAATGCAATCCGCGACTAATACAACTAACGCAGTTCCAGATTCCGCCGTAATTAGCGCATCAACTTTTGGAATTTGCGTTGATGGCCTAGATCGTTCGATTAACGCAATCTCATTGCCGTGAACTTGATCCATGTAAAAAATACGATCCGAAGTCATCTCTAGCGCCTTTGCTAAAATTTCACGATTAGCTGTTACCGCGGCAGGATCGTCCGCTACATGTAAAGCAAGATTAAAATCAGCAAAACGCCCCGAACTAATGCCACCATGCCGCGATGTAAAGAACTCGCGAATCATTTGGTGGATTACTTCATGAAATCAGGAATATCGATTTCGTCTTCGCTAACTAACTCTTGGAATGTAATCCGACGTCGTGGTTTATCATCTTGAGTATCGAGCGCGACTGCTAATGGGTCATTACTAGGAATTGGGTTTGCATTCCCAGAAATTGTCGTTGAATTAATGACTGGCATTGCCATCTTCTTGGGCGCGCCACCATCAAATCCAGCGGCAATAACGGTAACTCTTACCTCATCGCCTAGTGCATCATCAATTACGGTTCCATAAATAATATTTGCATCTGGATGTGCGCACTTAGCAACTAATTCTGCAGCTTCGCTAATTTCAAATAAACCTAAATCCGAACCACCGGCGATTGAAAGCAGAACGCCATGAGCGCCATCAATAGATGCTTCTAATAGCGGACTTGATATTGCCAACTCAGCTGCGCGAATGGATCGAGCTTCGCCACGAGCGGAACCAATTCCCATTAGCGCCGAACCAGCACCAGACATCACGCTCTTCACATCTGCAAAATCTAAATTGATTAAACCAGGAGTCGTGATCAAGTCGGTTATTCCTTGAACGCCCGATAGCAGAACTTGGTCGGCAGTTTTAAATGCTTCAATAGCGCTAATTGATCTATCTGAAATAGAGAGCAATCGATCATTAGGAATGACAATCAGAGTATCAACTTCACTTCGAAGTTTTTCAATACCTTCATCGGCTTGTGATGATCGACGTTTTCCCTCAAATGAAAAAGGGCGAGTTACTACACCGACTGTAAGTGCACCAAGATCTTTTGCAATTTTCGCAACTATTGGTGCGCCACCAGTACCAGTACCGCCACCTTCGCCGGCTGTAATAAAAACCATATCTGCGCCGCGCAAAACTTCTTCAATATCTTCAACATGATCTAGAGCTGCTTGACTTCCTAATTCGGGAGATGCACCGGCACCTAAACCTTTAGTTAATTTTTTACCGATATCAAGTTTCACATCTGCATCACTCATTAATAAATCTTGCGCATCTGTATTAATCGCAATGAACTCGACACCTTTTAAACCCGCGTCAATCATTCGATTAATTGCGTTACCGCCGCCGCCGCCAATGCCAACAACTTTGATAACCGCTAAATAATTCTGTGGTGATGCCACGATGCGCCTCTCCCTTAACTCTAATCCTCAACTTGAGGCTCAGAGTCTCTTTATCTGATGCGCAAAAGTATGGGTGCGGCGCTACGCAATCAATGACCGACACGATGACATTAATTGATAATGATTTTTAGTATTTTATTTAACGATAGGCGAAAGTGGAGTTGTTAAATCCATCCGCACTATTTTCGCATTTTCTGGCAGTAGTAATAACTCCCGTAATACTTTGATTTTCAAGGGTAAATCTTGGCTACTACCCCAGGTAATTTTTAGGGATCGACCATCTATCACCAAGGCAGTCAATAAATATGCCGGGCTATTCACTAGATAACTTTGAACTCTCATTTCTTTGGCGTTGATTTGCGCCGGTTCAACCGCTGCAATGCCACGGTGTAACTGGTCAAATGCTGCGAGGGAAGATTGCGACCGATCATTCAATATCAATTCTGGGAGATTTGCCATTTCGGAAGGTAATTGACCATCGGTTGGAATAATGAATATTTCCATTTGATCATCTAGGAAAGTTCGACCATTAGAATTTTGTATCACCGCTATCGGCTCTCGCTTAGCTATCCCGATTTCGATCGCTTTGGAAAGCCAATTCCGTTTTACCGATATCGATTTGATCCAGTTCAATTCTGAAATTCGGTTCGACACAACCCGCTTATCAACCCTCGCTAATGGAGCTCCGATTTGCATAACTGCTGGCTGATTTTCAATTCTCTTAATTACCAATTTTTCTTCCGCAGCATTAACCCCAGTAAATGCGATTGATTTAACGGAAAAGACTTGAGACCAGCCAAAAAGGTAGGAAGTGCTGGCAACTGTAAGCAAGAGTAGAACGGTGACAAATCTCCGTTTGAGTTTGGACAATTACTCGATCTTCCCACGGTTTGAAATAGCTTCTAAAATTAGTGGCCCTAACGAATTTACATCGCCCGCACCTAACGTGATTATCAAATCCTCCGGGCGTGCCATCTCTACAACCATCTCGATAACAGTAGGCATTGAGGGTTCGTAAATTACTTTTGTTGGATCCATTTTTTGGGCAATACTTAAAGATGTCACGCCTTGGATTGGGGTCTCACTCGCTGCATAAACTTCAAGCAGAAAAACTTTATCGGCAATCGATAATTCCTTTGCAAATTCGCTTAGAAAATGAGCTGTGCGACTAAACCTGTGGGGCTGGAATATGGCCAATACCCGACCATTTGGATTGTAATTTTGAGCTGTTTCTAGTGTTACTCGAACCTCAGTTGGGTGATGGCCATAATCGTCAATCACCGTAATGCCATGAACTTTTCCTTTTAACTCGAACCTTCGTCGAGCACCAGTAAAAGTTTTTAATCCTTGGATTATTTCTGGAGCTGGATAACCCATCAATAAAGCGGCCGTTAAGGTACCAGCCGCGTTTAATACATTATGTCTGCCTGGGACTGAAAGTTGGAGCTCACCGAGAACTCGACCACGCCAAGTTATTCGAGCGCTAGCAGAATTAGACCCTAACGCAATTCGATCTACCTTCAAATCACAGTCTGAACTTTCCCCGTAAGTTGCCAAAGTAATGCTCGTTGAATCTATTTTTTGAATCAATCGTCGCGCACCTGGGTCATCCCCGCAAATAACTAGAAAACCATCGCGTTGAATCGTTCCAACAAAATTAGCAAATACTTCATCAACTGCTTTTTCATCAGCGAAGTGATCCACGTGATCTAGTTCAATGTTGGTGATAATGGCTCCATCTGGTTTGTATACCAAAAAAGATCCATCAGATTCATCTGCTTCAGCAACAAATACATCACCGCTGCCGTGGTGAGCGTTAGTCCCGGAATTTGAAACGGTCGCACCAATTGCAAACGAAGGATCAACGCCACAATGTTGCAACGCAACAGTCAACATCGAGGTGGTGGTGGTCTTGCCATGCGTGCCAGCAATTGCGACCGAACGCTTTTGGGACATGAGAATTGCTAGCGCTTCGGCGCGTAATAACACCGGCAGGTTGTTTGCTCTGGCATATTTGAGTTCAACATTCGATTCCGAAATGGCACTAGAGATCACGACGATATCCCGACCGGCGATATTTTCTTCGGCATGCGATGCAAATGCTGCCACCCCTAACTTTCGAAGTCCTTGCAACGCTTGCGAATCTTTAATATCCGAACCAGAAACCGCAATATCCAGCGCCACCAATATCCGGGCAATCCCGCTCATCCCAGAACCACCAATCCCAATTAAATGGACTTTTGCCAGCGTGAAATCGACATAATTAATTGGGTTCATCATTTGCTCACCGATAGCGCAAGTTTCGCAATTTCTTTTGCAGTCTCTTTAATTTTTACAGTTACCGCCGTCGATGAATAGGCCTTGCTCTTCGCGATTTCCGATTCAATATTTTTACCAAGCCAGTCGGCGGTAAATTCTGAATTTCTAATCATGGTTGCCGAGTTCTTAGCCATTAATTCGTCCGCGTTCGCTTCTTGCTCGCCATTTCCAATTGGGAGTGGAATTAAGATTGCGTACCGATTAACTACTGCCAACTCCGCGCAAGTTACAGCGCCACTCCGACAAATTACGATGTCAGCAGCTGCGTAAACCCGAGCAATGTTATGAAAGTATTGAGTTGGGAAATAGCCGGTTCGAGCAATTGGAAGGGTGTTATGCATTCCGACTGCGTGCGCTATTTGAATCGGATATTTTTGGGAACTAAGGTATTCCGAAACTACTTTATTAATTCGCTCCGAACCAAGTGAGCCGCCGAAAACCGCGATTATTGGTTTATCGGGAGAGAGTCCCCACTCCTTGGCTTGGCTATTTCTAAGTTCGGCTAATTCACTTGGTCTAAGTTGGGAAACCGCAACAATGTCATCTCGTAGCGGCATCCCGGTACTGATGGACTCTGGCCACTTTCGTTGCACTGAGCCAAAATTCACAGTTACGATTTTTGCAAATAGTCGCCCTAAACGATTTGCCCAACCTGGCTTGGCGTTCGCTTCATGGATAACAATTGGAATTCGCAATACAACCGCAGCTAAATAAGCAGATGCGGCAACATAACCACCAAAGCCAATAACTACTGAAGCGTCTTTAATAATACGAATTGAAGTAAACACACTTCCAATTAGAGCAAACGGCCATTTGAATATAGATAACGAAAGTTTTCTAGGCAGCGCAACTTTAGGTATTACCTTCAATGGAAAACCGCGACTAGGTACTAACGCGTTCTCTAGTCCCGTTTTAGTGCCGATAAACTCACATTGCAGCGCCGGGTTAATTTTTTGCAATTCAACTGCGACTGCAAGGGCTGGCTCAATGTGGCCAGCAGTGCCGCCACCGGCCAGAATTATTTTTTTACTTCCAGTTGCCATTACTTAGCCAACTTTAGTTTTCTGCGTTGCAAAATCGCTTCTCTGATATTTGGTGTTCGTCGAGCTACGCCAAGCACGAAACCGGCTGCAATAAATACTGAGAGCAGTGAGGATCCTCCGTAGGACATAAACGGCAAAGTTACACCTACGACTGGAATTAACCCGACGACCGAACCAATATTCAAGGTCAATTGCATAGAGAACCAACAGCCAATTCCGGCAGTCGCGTACTTTTCAAAACTAGTACTTGCTCCGAGCGCCACTTTGAAAATTGAAAGAATTAAGCCAGCAAATAGTAGAAGGACCGCTAAAGTTCCTAACAATCCAAGTTCCTCACCAATTACCGAAAAAATAAAATCAGTATGTGCTTCTGCGAGCGTTCCCCATTTCTGTCTACTCGCTCCTAATCCAATTCCGAATAAGCCACCAGAGGCTAAACCCATCAGGCTGTGGGCTGGTTGCCATCCTGCTCCTTTGTAATACTGAACGGAGAATGGATCAAGTAGTGCAAAGAAACGATTTAATCGATTTTTATGAGTAATAACTAAAACCGCAACTACTAATCCACCTAGACCGCCTGCGACTGAAAGCTCTTTAAGCGGAACACCTGCAATAAAAAGTATTCCAGCAAATATTAAAGCGACTACTACGGCAGTACCAAGATCTCTGCCCTTATAGATAAGCGCTTCAACCAAAAGAAAGCCAGGAGTCAGCGAAATCCAAATATTCGACTTGATTCCTTCTGCAATCCGTTGATCGTGTAGCCATAGTCTAGATGCGCACCAAATTATAAAACCCATCTTCGCAAATTCGCTTGGTTGAATTGTAAAACCAGCAACATAAATCCAATTGGTATTTCCATTAACAGTTTTTCCAAAACCGGGTAATTGCGGCAATAGTAAGAAAATACATGAAGCCACCAAAGAGAGCGGTGCAATGCGATCCCAAAGTTTAGTTTTTAATTTCATGGATAAATAACCAAGTAAGAGAGCCAATATTAAGAAAAATGCTTGCCGTCCCACAATTGAAAAAGAGTTCCCAGTTTCATGTAACGAACGGACCGCAGAGGCCGAAAGTACCATCAGCAAGCCAAGACTACTTAGAGCAGTGACCGCTATTAGTATCAAATAATATGAAGCTTCGGGTTTCGCTAAAAAATTCTTTGGTTTAGCCATTATTTACCACCAATTTTTCGATTGCTTTTGCGAATGCATTACCTCGATCTGCGTATGAAGTGAACTGATCCATAGACGCACATGCTGGAGCAAGCAGAACCGTGTCGCCGCTTTTCGCTATCGATTTCGCTAACGCAACTACTTCTAACATCAATGCATCGCCAGTTTTATCACTTGCAATAATGTGTAATGGCACTTCCGGAGCGTGTTTAGTAAGTGCTATTTTAATAATTTCGCTATCTTGGCCAATCAGAATAACTTCCCGAAACCTACTTTTCCCACGAGTTATTAAGTCGTTCATATCTGCTCCTTTTGTTAACCCGCCAGCAATCCAAATAGCAGAGATTTGTGAAAGTAAGGCAGCTAACGCAGCATGCGGATTCGTAGCTTTTGAGTCATTAACCCACTTAATGCCAGCTTGATCTAGAACTAGTTCTAACCGATGGTGATCAAGCACGAAGTTTTTTAAACCTTGTTGCACTTTTTCTGGAGAAATGCCCAGTGCTCGGGCAATGCCGCCAGCTGCAAGCGCGTTCAAAATATTGTGTGGGACCGCTGGCAAAATATCTTGCAATTCTCCGATTGCTTCAGCAGCATCACTACTGGTGAAAGCGCGATCAATCAATAGATTTTCGACTAGCCCTAACTCTCCTAGCTTTGGCGTTTCAAGGGAGAAGTAAAATTTCTTACCTAAATAGCTAGTCGAGTACTGCATTACTTCTGGGTCGCTTAAATTCAAAAGCGCGCTTTGGGACATGTCGAGTAATTTTGCTTTCGATTTTGCATAATTTTCAAATGACCCATGCCAATCAATATGGTCATCCGCAATATTTAAAATACAACCGATTTCAAATTTAGCTTCATTGGACCATTCAATTTGAAAAGATGAGAGCTCTAACGCTAAGAAATCATATTTCTTCGATGAAGTGACCGCGGCAATAACTGTTTCGCCAACGTTTCCACAAGCAGTTCCGCTTACTCCAGCTGCTTCAAAAATCGATGCCACCATTTGAATTGTGGTGGTCTTGCCATTTGTCCCAGTTAGCGCAACCCATTTTTGATTAGGCAGAATTTCAAGCTTTACCCGCCACGCCAAATCAACTTCACTTAAAATTTCCGTGCTTAATTTGCGAAATTCCGAAATAACTGGGTGGTCGGTTCGCCAACCAGGTGAGACGCAAACTAGTGAAAACTTCGAAAACATATCGCTATCAATTTCAGTAATTACACTCTCGTTAATTTTCTTCTCATCGATAAGTTTTACGTGCGCGCCTTGGCTTTCCAGAAAACTCAACATTGCTTGACCAGTAACGCCCGCTCCAATTACTGCGATATTTCTATTTTTGAGAGATTCGAGGAAGGACATGGCTAATTAAGCAACAACCCATTGCGCGTAAAATAACGCTAATCCAGCAGCAACTGAGAGTCCAGCAATAATCCAGAACCTAATAACAATTGTTACTTCGCCCCAACCCATCAATTCGAAATGATGTTGCAGGGGTGCCATTTTGAATACCCGCTTACCGCCAGATAATTTAAAATATCCCGTTTGAATGATTACCGAAAGCGTAATTATTACAAATAACCCACCTAGCGGGATTAAAAGCAATTGGGTGCGCAAGGTCATCGCTAGTCCAGCTAAAGCGCCACCAAGAGCGAGCGAGCCGGTATCTCCCATAAAAATTCGAGCCGGAGATGCGTTCCACCAGAGAAAACCACAACATGCTCCACTAAAGGCAGCAGCTAATACCGCAAGATCTAGCGGATCACGGACGTTGTAGCATTTTGGACCAAGGTTAATTGCACAACTTTGACCAAACTCCCAAACTCCGATTAGTACAAATGCCAAGAAAGTCATCACAGCAGCGCCGGTCGCCAACCCATCTAAACCATCAGTCAAATTAACACCATTACTTGAAGCTAAGACCATAAAAATTGCCCATAAAACCACAACTACTGCGCCTAGCTTTAGTGAGGTATCACGCACTGCGGAAAGATTTAGTGACATCGGAGTCAAATTATTCTCGTCCGGAAATCGAGTTGCGAAGATTCCAAAGATCGCGGCTATTAAAGCTTGACCAAATAATTTCTGTTTTCCAGAAAGACCTGACGATTGTTTTCGTGAAACTTTCAACCAATCATCAAGGAATCCAACGCCACCTAAACCTAGAACTAAAGCGAGAATTAACAACGCAGAAATACTTATGGTCACTCCAGTGACTAAGTGGCTTAAAAAATACCCAACGAAACTTGCAAAAATTAAAATAATTCCGCCCATAGTTGGCGTGCCACGTTTTATGTGATGAGTCGTTGGCCCATCTTCTCGAATCATTTGTCCATAGCCACGCTTTGCCAGTATCTTGATTAATCCAGGCGTGCCAAAAAAACTTAGGAATAACGAAATAGCTCCGGCAACGAGAATCCCTTTCATAGCGTCTCCTCCGGATCAATAGTTTTAGCGCTCCAAAACTTAGCAATTTCTGCAGCAATTATCTCAAGATGTTCGGCTCTAGAGGCTTTGACTAGTATCACGTCGCCAACTTCAAAGTGTGAAAAGAGTTCATAGGCATCACTTTGTTGATTGTAAGAGTGGGAGACCATATCGATTGGTTCTGTGCTTTGATATTGACGATTTCCAATTGCCACGAAATGATCAATATTTAGCGCCGCAGCCGCTGTAGCAATTTCGGCATGCGCGCTCTCAGACAAATTGCCTAATTCATGCATGGTTCCAAGAAATGCCCAGGATCTACCGCCACGCTCCTGACTTAATAGCGCCAAAGTTCGCAGCGCTGCCATCATGCTTTCAGGATTTGCATTGTAAGCATCATTAATAATTAAGAGACCATTTATATCTTTAAGTTCCATCCGCCACTTACTAGTGACTTCGGCAGTTGAAAGCGCGGATGCAATTACCTCTATCGGAACATTAAGCGCTGTAGCTGCCGCAGCCGCAGCGAGAGCGTTGGCAACTTGATGCATTCCTAAGATTCGAAGCCCAACCGCTTCTCTGCCTTGCGGCGTAACTAAATCAAAATGGGCATAGCCTTCGCGATACTCAACATCGGCAGCTCGAATGTCAGATTTATTGCTCTCACCAAATGATAAAACTTTCGCGGAAGTAGTCGCAGCCATTTTTGGCGTGAATTCGTCGTAGTTTCCAAGTACTGCATAATCCTTTGGAGTTAGTCCAATTACTATCTCTCCTTTAGCGATTGCAATGTTTTCGCGGCTGCCAAATTCGCCAAGGTGTGCGCTACCAACTTTAAGGACTACCGCAACATTAGGCTTAGCAATATCAGTTAATTTTGCGATATCGCCAATATTTCGAGCTCCCATTTCCACCACGCAAAACTTTGTATCCAAATTGCATTTAAGAAGCGTGAGCGGAGCACCTAAATCATTATTGTATGAACCAATTGGAGATACGGTTTTACCAACTGCGCTAAAAATATGAGCGAGCAAATCTTTTGTGGTTGTCTTGCCTTGGGAACCAGTGATTGCAACTACTTTCAAATCTTTAATTTGCATCCTTACGTAATTTGCAAGTTTTCCAAGAGCATCTAAAACATTTGCCACTTTAATAGAAGGTGCATTAACTTCTCGAGATACCAAAGCAAGTAATGCGCCACTGGAGATTGCTTTAGTTACGTAGTGATGGCCATCATTAGAATTGCCGATTAACGCTATAAATACCCCGTTTTTTATGGGTATGCGTGAATCAAAAAAGAAATCTCCATTAACGATAGTTGTTGGATCTATCCCAACAATTTCGCCACCGACAATTTCGGCAATCTTCGCGACCGCTAGCGGGATCATGGCTTGCCCTCAATTGCACGAGCTAATTCAATTCGATCATCGAAACTATGAATAACGCCTGCAATTTCTTGGCCAATCTCGTGGCCTTTACCTAGTAATAGAACGGTATCGCCAGGTTGCGCAAGTGAAACTGCATACTCGATTGCAGAATTTCTACTTTCGAGAACTTTTGATGGCGCCGATACATTTAAGCCTGCAGTCATCGATTCCAATATTGCTTGTGGCGATTCGCTCCGTGGATTGTCGCTAGTAAAAATTGCTATATCAGATCCATCAGAGAGCGCAGCTCCCATAAAAGGTCTTTTTGTGGCATCGCGGTCGCCACCACAACCCAAAACTGCAATTACTTTCCCGGAGGTAAATGATTTTGCAGTTTCCAGTACGCGAGTTACAGCATCTGGCGAATGTGCGTAATCTACAAAGGCGGCAAATCTCTGGCCGAGATTTATAGGTTCTAACCGGCCAGGTGCGCCTTTCATGGCTTGCATTTGGGTGCCAACAAAAATTGGATCTAGCCCGCTTTCAACGGCAAGAGCGATAGCCATAATGGCATTCTCTAAATTATATTCACCAAAAAGTGGTAATTTCCCAGAAATAAGAACGCCACCGATGCCTCTAATCGATACTTCATATCCACTGGATGTTGGGACTGCGGCTTCGTAATACCAATTCGCTTTATGGTTATATTTTGAAATTGTGGTTATTGGAATTTCAGAATCGTTTACAAGTTGATTGCCAAAATCGCCATCAATGTTTATAAAACCTTTTTCGGCATACTCGAAGGTGAATAGCGATTTCTTTGCTTGATAGTAACGATCCATTGATCCATGAAAATCTAAGTGGTCCTGCGTCAGATTGGTGAAGGCAACCGCTTTGAATTTCGAACCAGTTACGCGATTTTGAGATAAGGCGTGGCTGCTTACTTCCATCGCTAAATTCCGGATATGCCGCTCTCGCATTACTGCAAAAAGAGCTTGTAGTTCGTCGGATTCTGGTGTGGTTCGCTTGCTCGGCAAAATTTCGCTACCAATTTGAGTCGCGACCGTTCCAATCAGCGCGGATTCGATATTCGCACTCTGCCAAAGTTGGTGCAAAAGTGTGGTGGTAGTCGTCTTTCCATTAGTGCCAGTAATGCCGATTGCAAAAATTGAATTTAACGGGAACCCATAGAACCAAGCAGTCAGGTTTCCGGCGATCAAGCGCGGATCACTTGTCACTAAAACCGGCACTTCGCTATTACTAATAATTGAGGCACCTTCGACGTCGGTCAAAATCGCTACTGCACCATTATTAATCGCTAGCTCTGCAAATTTTGCGCCATGGGTCTTTGTTCCAGCTAAGCCAAGAAAAAGATCGCCCGTAGTTACAGATTGCGCTTGGCTAACTATCCCAGTGACATTAACTTCGGTAGAACTTGAGTGAAGGTCGCAATATCGAGCAATTTCCGATAATTTCTTGCTCAATAACTCCTCGACTCGCACGATCATGGTTTTTGCGTAGCTTTCAAATCTTTTTCATTTAATGGATAGATTGTTTTCAAAGTTGGAGTTGGAGGAATTCTTTTCTCTTGTAAAACAAAACTCATAACTTTCTTAAATACTGGTCCGCCTAAATAACCGCCCCAATGAATTCCTTGTGGCGCTTGAATGGTCACACTTACAACATATTCAGGTTTATCAGCTGGCGCAAAACCAATAAACGAAGCGGTATAGCCGCGATAGCAAGAACAACTATCATCGATTCGCATGGCAGTTCCAGTTTTACCAGCAACTCTGTAACCAGGAATTGCGGCAGATGCTGCAGTGCCAGATGAAGATACAACGCTCTCCATCATCAATCGCATTTGCCGTGCAGTTTCAGCGCTAACAACTCGCTCCGCTGCCCGTTTAGCAGAAGGCGTGAAATTTCCAGAAGCATCGCTAGTTCCAGCAATTACAGTTGGCGAAACCCGCACGCCATCATTTGCGAGTGTGGCGAATACTGAAGTTGCTTGCATTGCGGTAAGTGAATAGCCCTGGCCAAAAGCAACTGTTGGAGCAGTAGTTCCAGACCAATCTTTCACTTTAGATAATAAGCCGCTGGATTCGCCAGGCAGTTGGGTTCCGGTCTTGGATCCAATTCCGAATTTTGTTAAGTAAGAAAATAGCGTGTCATTCGACATCATCTGACCAATTTGAATTGCGCCAGTGTTGCTTGAAACAGCTAGTGCGCCAGTTGCGGTGAGTCTTTGGGTTGCATGTTTTTCGTGGTCATGGAACACATGAGTTGAAACCTTCAGCGCGTAAGGAATGGTGAAAACAGAAAGCGGCGTTATTTTCTTCTCTTCCAGCGCGGCTGCGTAGGTTATAACTTTTCCGGTAGATCCTGGCTCGTAGACATCTTCTACTGCGGGATTTTTAAATTTGCTTGGGTCGGTATTTTTTGTATTAGCAGGGTCGTAAGTTGGATAAGTTGCTTGTGCTAAAACTTCGCCAGTTTTTGGATTCATCACAATTACAGTTCCCGATTTTGCATTAGAACTTTTTACAACTTCAGAAATGGCTTGCATTGCTACATATTGAATATCTTTATCAATTGTTAACTTTATGCTGTTGCCTTTTTTCTCTTCAACGGTAACTTGTTGCGTACCTGGAATAATGGCACCACCACCACTTTCATAAAGGTACTCACCGTTTGTGCCAGTCAACAGCGTATTTTGTGCATACTCCAAGCCAGCAGCCCCGACTCCAGCTTGATTGATAAAACCAATTATTGATGCTGCGAGATAGCCAGATGGGTATTCACGGGTATATAACCGCTCCGAGAAAAAACCAGCTAGTTGTTGTGAACTAGCGTCCTTATTATTTTTTAAAGATAGATTGTAATTTTTCACCACAGCAGTCAATCGATTCCAAACCACCGGTGAAACACTTTGCGCAATAACCACATACCTTCTAGTCCCAGTTAATTCTTGGGTTAGAGCTGCTGCATTCATTCCTAAGATCGGCGCAGCCAAGGCCGCCAATTTCGCGGGGCTAGAAATAATGCTTTGATCAACAATAACTCGATATGAGATAACGCTACGGGCGAGCTCACTACCGTTAGCGTCAGTAATAGCTCCTCTGGGAGCTGGCAAAACCTTCTTTTTAGTTAATTCATTTGTGACCTTTGCCGCGATTCCTTGTGCCCGTACCGCTTGCACATCAACCAACCGCACTGAAAAAGCTAGCAAAACTACTAACGAACTTGCGATTAAGAAGTGAATTCTGCGCTCCACTAAAGTATTTCTACTCATGGCTTTATCGCCAGTTCTGCTGGTTTGTTTGATACTCCTAAATTGAGAAATTGTGGCGATTGCGCAGGTCGCATTCTTAACGCGATCGCAGCAGCGGCCAATTCTTCAGGACTGGCAAGTCTTTCAACTTCTTTAATAATTGCTTCGCGATTTTCATTTATCGCAAGGGATTCAATCTTCAGTGATTGAATTTTTATCGCGTCTTGCGTTAATAATGTATTGATAGTTAACAGAGCTGCGAAGCCAATGCCAAAAATTCCCATAATGAAGCCAACAAATGCTTTGCTAGTTCCAGGAGCGCTATCAACGCTTAAGTCTGGAACAATTTTTAAAAGTGCTTTTGTCGATTGTTGCGTTAATTTTCGAGGTGAAAGATCTACTCTTGGATTTAAGTTTCGAAGCGCCATCATGCAGCAATCCGTTCGATAGCTCGCAGTTTGACAGATTGCGCTCTGGAGTTATTTTCAATTTCTATTTCGCTTGCAGATTCGCTGCCACGGAACACTAATTTAAATTTCGCAGCAAATTCAGCCATCTCAACTGGTAACCCACGTGGTGATTTAGACTCACTCGCATCTGCAAAAAACCGTTTTACAATCCGATCTTCAAGCGACTGAAATGACATTACAACCATGCGGCCGTCGACAGCGAGGCGGTCCAATCCTGCCGGAATCGCAGCTTCTAACACTTTCAATTCATTATTTACTTCGATTCGAAGTGCTTGGAATGTGCGCTTAGCTGGATTACCGCCAGTGCGCCTAGTGGCGGCCGGAATACTTGTCTTTACCAATTCTGCTAAATCGTTGGTGTTATTAAGCGTGCCATTATTACGAGCTTTAATAATGTTGTCGGCAATTTTCGAAGCAAATTTCTCTTCACCATAATTGCGTAAAACTCGAATTAATTCACCCTTGGAATAAGTATTGATAATTACTGCTGCTGAGAGTGGTTCTGATTGATCCATTCGCATATCTAGCGGAGCTGCTTGCGAATAAGAAAACCCTCGATCTGCCTGATCAAGTTGTAGTGAAGAGACTCCTAAATCAAAAAGAATCCCATCAACTTTCTTAAAACCTAACGTATCTAATACCGCTGGAATCTCATTATAAACCGCATGAATAATGGTTATTCTCTCTGAAAAATCTTGCAAATTTTCTTTTGCGATTTGGATAGCACTTTGATCACGGTCTAGACCAACAATTCTCACTTCTGGAAATTTTTCAAGTATTGCTTTTGAATGCCCACCAAGACCTAAAGTTGCATCAACTACAATTGGATTAGTATTTCTTTCGATAGCTGGAGTTAGTAAAGTGATGCAACGTTCTAGCATTACTGATTTATGTACTTGCATCCACTTCCCCTCCCCTAGATATTTCTCTGGTAAAACTTTTATATTTCCATTTTGCTATCTACTTTGGTCACTGCCGGCCGACGGATCTGGGGGTAAACGGCACCGGGGAAGTGGCGCCGTTTTCGAAAGGTCGGCAGTGGCCAAAATAGATAGTTCGTTAAGACTCAGAAGAGTCCTGGAAATACCTCCTCTGAAACTTCTGCGAAATTCTTTTCGCGATCTGCGAGATATGTTTTCCAAGATTTTGCATCCCAAATTTCAACGCGAGTATTTGCGCCGATTACCACGCAATCTTTTGCGAGACCTGCGTAGTCGCGTAAGCCAGACGGAATGGTTACGCGACCTTGTTTATCTGGAATTTCATCGTGGGCGCCGGCAAACATCACGCGCATGTAATCGCGCGAAGATTTTGCAGTTAGCGGTGTCTGTCGTAGTTGTTCGGTAATTGTGTGAAATTCAGTAGCTGGAAATACATAGAGACAACGTTCTTGACCTTTTGTAATGACTAATCCGCTAGCTAACTCATCGCGAAATTTTGCGGGCAGAATCAAACGACCTTTTTCATCTAACCGAGGTTCATGAGTGCCAAGAAACATGAGAACCTCCCCGTTTGATCTTGCGAAACCCCCGTTTCGCTTATCTCACCACTTTACTCCCTTTCCCCCCATTATCAACCACCAGCCCCCATTAATTACCCCGACCATCCCCACCGCTCCCCTAGGCGCTACTTAGGCGCTACTTAGGCGCTCACCAGGATTTAGGCATGAAAAAACCCGCCTACGCTACAAAAGGCGGGTCTTCTAAATTGAATTATTTAATCATTCGTAATTTCGGCGATCCCAACGCTCTTCTAAGCGAGCGCTCCAACCACTCTGATTCGCTTTTTTCCCTTTGGAATTAGCGCCAAATTGTGGTTTCGAAAAATTTGAGAGCGCAAATACGACCCCAGATAGCGCAACTATAAAACCAAGAATTCCCAACGGGATTGCCTGGGAAATTAGCCCGCCCAATAACGTTATTAGCCCTAGCCCCGTGATGGCCAGCCCAACCAGGATTCGAATTTTCTGTGGGGTACGACCGCGACCGGTAAGCGTTGAAACTAAACGTGGGTCATCAACCGATAGCGCTTCTTCCATTTCGGCAAGCAGCTTCTTTTCGTGGTCGGAAAGTGACATAACCACACAATAGTCCAGTAGCACGATATGTAAAAGCCGAATTAATCGTTTTCTTCCTCAGAAATTGATGTGGATTCGGTTTCGACCAATCGCGCCGGCTTAATTGAACCGCTGCCAAAGCGCGCAATTGCCTTATCGACCGCTGCTTCCGCCTCGGCCCAACCAACTTCACGTTCGCCAAGCAGGGGTTGGTGCGCAGCGCCTTCGCTCGCTACCAAATTCTCCAAACCAACTCCGACTAAACGTAACCTGGCGCCGCCAATTCCCAAGGCTTTGTAAAGTTGTTTTACAACCGCAAACGTTTCCTGGGTTCCACTTATCGGTAATGGAAAAGTTTTCGATCTTGAAATAGTTTTGAAATCAGCAAACCTAACTTTTATTGAAATAGTTTTAGCGCGTAAATTTCGAGCGCGCATTCTAGAAGTTGCTTTCTCGCAGAGCCGCAAATATTCGCGGAGAATTTCTTCTTCATTCTCTAAATCATAAGCAAATGTTTCAGCGGCACTGATACTTTTCTCAGGTTCGTCCGTTACAACATCACGATAATCTCTACCCCAAGCTAATTCAAAAAGTGATGACCCAGTTGCCTCGCCAAGCGCCCGAATTAAAGTTTGCCTAGGCGTATTTGCAATATCAGCAACGCTTCTTAAACCTAATCTAAGTAACTCTTCATTAGTTTTTGGGCCCACTCCCCAAATTTCTGATACTGGTAAAGGATGTAAAAATGAGAGTACGCGGTCATGTGCAATTTCCAACATGCCATTTGGTTTACAGCGGCTCGAAGCTAACTTTGCAATGAACTTTGAGGTTGCAATGCCAACTGAGCAAGTAATGCCTTCTTCTCTCTCAACATCACTACGAATTGCAACCGCAATCTCACGACCACTCCCAAATAATCTTTCTGAACCGCTAACATCAAGAAAAGCTTCATCAAGTGAGATTGGTTCAACTAAAGGGGTATATTTATTAAAAATCTCCATGATTCGGGTAGATATCTCGCCATACCTTTTATGATCAGGTGCGATAAAGATCGCGTGTGGCGCCATCCGTTGCGCTCTTCCAACTGGCATAGCGGCGCGGATACCGAATTTGCGCGCTGCATAATTTGCCGAAAGCACCACACTTCGAGCACCAGCGCCAACAACTAGCGGTTTACCTTTATATTGCGGGTTATCTAGTTCAGCTACCGATGCATAAAATGCATCCATATCAACATGCAGGATTGTTGGTAGCGCTTGGTTACTTTCCATTTCACCGCTCACAAACTGTGAGATTACGCCATTTTTCGAATTCCGCTGATAGTTCCCACGCCCCAGTTGCGCGGAGTGAAATCCCGCGAGCCCCAGTTCGGCGAATCACGCCTCGGATTAGGAATAGTGAGGAGCCATATAAAAGTTGGGCATACGAGCTCTGCATATCTTCAAAGAAAGTTATATCGCTACATCCATATCCATCATTAAGCGTTAAGAAAATAACGCGACGACCAGAACGAACTGGCGGGGTTTGTAGCGCTACTTTAATCCCAGCGACTAAGACGCTGGAATCAGAACGTTGGGATAAAAGTTCGCTAGATCTAACTGCACCAATTTCATTTAGAAAGTCTGCATAAAATTCAATTACATGATGCGACACATCCATCCCTAGGTGGTCTAGCTCGTAACTAACTTTTTCACGTGTGGTCATTTTCGGCAAACCAGTAGCTTCGAGTTCTGGTGTAAAACCTAGAGTTAGTTGGCCACCACCTAACCGAGTGGTAGATCGCGACCAGCGGTAGAGATCATTTATATGCAACAAGAGATCACGACGATTTAGACCTTTATGTAACGAATCAAACCCACCGATTAAAACTAAAGCTTCGCAGATTGGTTGGCTAGCTCCAGATCTTCTAACAAAATCAGCAAGATCTAAATATGGTTGGCCGATTTCTATCGAAGTAATTTCGCCATCACTAATTCCCGATATATCTTGAAGCGCAAGTCGAATGGATTGAGTGCTTCCAACTATCTCTACTTTATGATTTCGAGTTGAGCGATTTACATCGACCGCGCCAATTCCAATTCCAAGTTGCCTGACTTCATCCATCATTAATCGCTTTGGATACATGCCTGGGTCGTGGGTTAAAACTCCGGCCAAGAAAGCTGCGGGATAATGGGTTTTTAGCCAAGCAGATTGATAGGTCGGCAGCGCAAAAGCGGCAGCATGAGCTTTGCAAAACCCAAAGGATGCAAAAGCGCGGAGCACCTCCCAAATTTCAGTGACCACTGGAACTGAATAACCCCTTGAAATCGCGGCGGGATAAAACCAATCACAAATTTCTTGCTGGCCTTCTGGAGAGCTAAGTGCGCGCCGCTTCTCATCGGCTTCGGCGAATGAAATACCAGTTAGCGTAGAAATTATTCGAATAACTTGCTCGTGAAAAACCACCACACCCTCAGTCTCATGAAGAACTTCATACAAATCAGGGTGAAATATCTGAGGTGCTTTCCAACCGTGGCGCGCATTTAGGAATGGCTTGATCATGTCGCTCTTTACTGGCCCCGGACGGAAGAGTGAGATATCAATAATCAAATCGGTAAAAGTTTCCGGTGCGAACTTTCCAATTAGTTCACGCTGCCCCGGGCTTTCAATCTGGAATAGCCCTAGCGTCTTTGTCGATTGAATTAATTCAAATGTCTTTTGGTCATCTAACGGTATCGAATCTAAATCGACCGTTATCCCCTGACTCCGTTCAATTTCCTGAACTGCATACGAGAGCGAAGATTGCATCCGGACTCCAAGTACATCCAACTTCAATAAGCCAATTGCTGCTACATCATCTTTATCAAATTGGACCATTGGGTAACCACTGGCATTTATTTGAATTGGCGCTCGATCTAAAAAAGCGCCATCGGATAAGACAATTGCGCATGGATGCATCGAAAGATTTCGAGGTAGCCCATCAAGTCGTTCCGCTAATCCAATCGCCATTTTCAATAGCGGTGTATTTAAATTTAAATTCTTTAACTCTGGCAAATTATCTAAAGCTTGCGAAATATTTCTTGCTCGCACATGCGGGATTGATTTTGCAATTAAATCTATCTCCATTGGTGGTAAACCAAGGGCTGCACCAGTATCACGAATTGCATGGCGCGCTCTATAAGTATCAACCATCGCAACGGTGGCACACCTTGAACTGTTTCCGGGTTTGCGCCAATTTGGATCGCCATATTTTTTAAAGACTTGATTGTAGATTTCTAACCGACGAGCGGATTCGACATCGATATCAATATCTGGCAAAGCTCGTCGAAGTGGTGAACAGAATCGCTCCATCAACAAACCATGTGCAATTGGCTCCACGCCAGAAATTCCAAGTACATGACAAATTAATGAACCCGCACCACTTCCTCGCGCCGCAACTCTAATTCCACTCGCTCTAGCGGCATCAGTTATGTCAGCAACGGTTAGAAAGTATGACTCGTAGCCAAGAGTGCGAACGGTAGTTAACTCATCTTCAAGTCGCGCCTCCGCTTTTTTTAATAACGAAGATGTGCCATATCGCCAATTCAAGCCAGAAAGACATCGCTCTCGAAATTGTTTTGCCATATCTACTTCATCTTTTGCGCCGACAACATGATGCTCGGGTAAATGAATTGCACCTAGCCCAATATCTAGAGTTGGCGAAAGTATTGAACGCTCTGCCCAAGCCGCGGTTTCTCTAAGTAAATGGCGGGAATTACGTTCGCCAGCTGCCCTTGAAATTAAATCTGCGATAGCAATCATATCTTTCTCGCTTTTAAAAAAACCTTCACCATTTTTTCGCTCTACATTACTTTCATGAAGTGGTGTTAAATTACGGGAACAATCTAAAATATCGGCTAACGGTCCATCGCTTCGCTCCAACATCCGAGCGGCATTGCTTATAACCGCGGGTAGATCGTGGTCTCGAGCAAAACCTAACATTCGTCCAGCATGACTTGTGGAGTAAGGGCCATCACCAGCAACTAAGTGCGAAACACATTCGATAGCTTGATCTGCAAAAAGCTCTCTCCCAGCGCTAAAAAGTGCTAGCGCTTTTTTATGATTTCTTCGGATTAAAGCTTGCGAAATTGCAGAATCGATTCCATGTAAAGCAAGTACATCCTTGGCATAAATTGAAAACTTTTCCAACAAATCTAAAGTAAGTACTGGCTTATCTGAATCGAAAGTATTTATTGCGGTTACTAATCGAATTAGTGATGACCAACCACCGCCAGATGTTGCAATTAAAGTTATCCGTGATAGCGAGTTTTCAACTTTGTAATTCAAATCAACACCCAGAATTGGGCTAACGTTGTACTTTTGACAACTCTCTACAAATCTAATTGCGCCAGCTAAGCCATCGCGATCGGTAAGCGCTAATGAATTCATTTCAAATTGCGCAGCTCGCTCCACAATTGCATCCGGTAAGTGAGTGCCATATTTAAATGAATAGCCGCTAGCCACGTGAAGATGGGTAAACATAAATATTTAGTTACGGGCAGCGCGCGAGCTTGGTCGAATTCGCCAACGGAGCTCGCCAGTTTTTTCACTAACTTCATCACGTTCGATTTCAAAGGTAGCGAGCGCCCCAATCGGAGCTGCCTCTACTCGCCAGAGCGCACGCGAACCATCATCAGGCCGGTAATTTCCATCGCTAGCTCGGTTCCACCAACCGCCAGCTTCGCGCCAACTAGAGAGAACGGCATGAATTCGAAACCTTCGGCCACGATAGGTAAATTCGATCGGCTCCCCGTCGTATAGAACGATTTCTGGGCCGATTTCTGGATTGAGGGCGTTTTCGAACATTTGTTCGAACTCTAGCGAGCGCCTCTGACAGCGGCAAGTAGCTAAAACCTAAGCGCGACTCGGCTAGAAAGTAATTGAAATTTCAACCAAATCCTGCCATTCTTCGCGAGTACTCGGAGCTCACTTGAACTCCCCTACTACGTAAAGGAAATCAATGGATATCGTTCTCATTATTGGCCGGATTCTTTTCGCGCTTATCTTCGTTAATTCTGGCTTCATGCACTTCACAAAGAGCAGTGCCATGGTCGGCTACGCACAATATAAGAAAGTGCCTGCTGCAAAGATTGCCGTTCCACTAACTGGGCTAATGATCCTTGTTGGCGGACTATATGTTGCGCTCGGAATCTACGCAGACCTTGGTGCGCTTCTAATTGCTATCTTCTGTCTCGTTAGCGCATTCATGATGCATAACTTCTGGACAATAGATGATGCAACTGCAAAGCAGACTGAAACAATTTCATTCTTTAAAAATCTTGCACTAGCTGGCGCAGCGCTAATTATTTTCGTTCTAGTTGGATCAGGTGCTGATATCGGTGCTTCCATAACTGGAGCATTTTTCTCGCTATAAACCAAGCTTCTCAAAAACCCCTCATGCTCGTTGTGAGGGGTTTTTTATTAACCAAATGTTCAAGTTCAAATCAAGGGATTCCAACTAATCGATTGCTACCCTTCAAGTAATAGCACCACTCGAATTGGAGATTAAATGAAACCACAGAAGTTCGCCTCGGAATTTGTCGGAACTGCTCTATTAGCCGCAACCATCATAGGCACTGGATTTATGGCAAAGAACCTTGCGCCAGATTCACCATTAATGCAGCTATTTGTAAATGGCGCTGCTGCAGCTGCGATGCTCTCAGTAATCATTCGATTAGGTGCCGAAGCGAGTGGTTCGCACTTTAACCCTGCAGTAACCATTGGCTTTCTCATCCGAAGAGCAATCAAACCGCTCGATGCCCTTAATTACATCGCAACTCAAATTCTTGGCGCAATCTTTGGCGCATTCCTTGCTAACGCAATGTTCTCTGATCCAAACCTTGCCGCATCTACAGTTGATCGCCTTGGTTCTAAATTATTCCTAAGCGAAATCATCGCAACTGCTGGTCTAGTTTGGGTGGTAATGGCATTCGGCGATAGCGCAAAAACTGTGGCAAAGTTAGTACCGCTGTGGATTTTCGCGGCTTACTTCTTTACTGCATCCTCAACATTTGCCAATCCGGCGGTCACTATCGGTCGAGTTTTCACAACTTCACCTGCTGGAATTTCAGCTAACTCAATTCTCGCATTTATCGCTGCGCAAATAATTGGCGCAGGCGTTGGCGTCGTACTCTTTAACGTAATTACAAAATCAAAGAAATAAATCCATGAAAAAGCCAAGTGTGTTATTTGTCTGCGTGCATAATGCTGGTCGCTCGCAAATGGCCGCGGCTTTCTTAACCCACTTAGCTGGCGATAGCGTTGAAGTGAGATCGGCTGGATCAGCACCAGCCGATTCCATTAACCCTTCTGTTGTAGCAGCAATGCTCGAATTGGGAATTGATATCAGCCACGAAGTGCCGAAAGTGCTAACTACCTCAGCAGTTCAAGAATCAGATGTGGTAATCACAATGGGTTGTGGCGATGCATGTCCATACTTCCCCGGTAAACGATATTTGGATTGGAAACTAGAAGATCCTGCGGGTCAAGGGGTTGCATCTATTCGCCCAATTCGTGATGAGATTAAAACTCGGATTGAAGGGCTAATCGCAGAACTTAAGTAATTCAACGGCAACATGTAACCTTTGAAAATGAGCGAAGCAATTCTCCAACACGCTGCAGTTGCCAGAGTTCGTACCGAGCTAAGAACTCATGGCGTTGCGGGCGAAATCACCGCGCTATCCGATAGCGCTCGTACCGCGTTAGAAGCAGCTGCTGCACTTGGAATTGAAGTTGGTCAAATTGCCTCATCAATTGTTTTTGGAATACCTGATGATCTGGAACCTAAAGCGCTATTAGTAATAACCTCTGGCCGACATCGGGTAGATACTGCGCTTGTCGCAAAAAACTTAGGACTCGAAAAATTAATAAGAGCTGATGCAGATTTCGTAAGAAAATGGAGCGGGTTTGCAATCGGCGGCGTGAGCCCATTGGGGTGGATTTCAAAGCCAGAAATAATTCTTATTGACCAAGCGCTAAACGATTACGACGTTGTTTGGGCTGCTGCTGGACATCCTCATGCTGTTTACCCAACTACCTTTAGCGAACTAATTAAATGTACAAATGCAAAGCCAATGGTTGTTGGGGATTGATGAAACTAGTTACTGAGCAATTTGGAATTGGCGAACCCGTTTTATTGATTCACGGAATGGGATCGGCAGCAACGGCGTGGAAACTAATTATCCCGGAACTTAGAAAAACAAACCTAGCAATTACAGTTGACCTGCCAGGACACGGAAAATCTCCCATGGATTTTGCGCAACCGATGGATCCACAATCTTTAGCAGAACTAGTTTTTCGTAATATGGACGAATTAGGGATAGATAAATTTCATGTTGTCGGAAATTCTTTAGGTGGCTGGGTTGCACTTGAAATGGCTGCCCTAAAGCCGGAACGAATAAAATCTTTATTAGGCATTGCCCCAGCGGGCTTATGGTTAACACCATTTACAACTCGAACAAGTGCACGAACTCGAGTGCTCTCAAGATTAGTGAATCCGATCGCGCCATTTACGGTTCATTTTGAATCACTTCGGAAATTAGGATTCGAAAGCGTGAGCCCGCTATGGCGAAATTTCAGCCACCAAACTTGTTTAGATGCAACCCGCGCCATGGCTAATGCAGAGGGTTATTACCCTGCGTGGGATGCCATGTTAAAGAAAAGATTTAACGGAAAAATTCCTAAAACAGTTCCCACCACAATTATTTTCGGTGATGCCGATAATTCACTACCCGCCCAAAGTTGTCAGGAACGTTCGCTTGCGCCAGCCCATGCTAAGTGGATTATTTTTTCAGAATGTGGTCACGCTCCAATGTGGGACCACCCTGAAGAAGTTCTAATAGAAATTAATAACTTGATCGGTATAAGTAATTGATTACCGTAATCTATTTTTGGAAAATTCCTAGGAAAGATTTTCTATGGGCACTGCTACATATGGGAATAGATCGATTGTCATTAAGTGGAAATAAAAAAATTAAATTCTGGAAATTACTTGGTACCGGAAAAGGTGAAACGTTTACGCCGAAAGATGCAGATATCCAACGCTGGGGCTTACTTATAACTATCCCAGAATCAGAGTTAGCAAGCTTTGACAGTTCAAAGTTAGTAAAGCGCTGGCACCAAAAATCATTAAAGCGCTACCAAGTAGTGCTGAAGAACATTTCAGTTCAAGGAAAATGGTCTAAAGCCGAACCTTTTAAATCTGATCTCTTTGATCCACCTTGGAATGGAAAAATAGTGGCACTAACCCGGGCACGAATTAAGTGGTTAAAGAATCCGATTTTTTGGCGCTCGGTGCCACCAGTAACGGTTAGTTTGAAATCTGCAGCCGGGTTGATCTCAGCAATTGGAATTGGTGAAGCTCCACTTGGATTACAAGGAACATTTTCAATATGGGAATCGAGCGCCGCAGTTCGTGCATTTGCCTATCAAGGTGAGGCGCACAAGGCAGCAATCGCCGCTACTGCACGCGAAAGATGGTACTCGGAGGAATTATTTGCGAGGTTCGCGGTGATAAGTGAAAGTGGCTCGCTTTAAGGCAGAATAGCGCCATGTCAATTCGTCAATATCGACCGAGACGAAATTCGCGAGGTTCCATAACGAAAGCTCAACATATTATTTTGGGTTCCGTATTTTCAATTGCACTTTTATTGCAAGTTGCATATCCACTTATCTCTGGCGAGCCACTTCGCTTAGTAACAATTGCGACGGTTTATTGGGCAGCTGGTGCGATGTCGCTACATGGACTTTATGCATATGGACTGAATTACGCACTTCGATATATATCAATAACTTTTGTCTTTGCTTTAATAGTAGAACAAATCGGCAGCCGAACTGGCTGGCCATTTGGAACTTACGCTTATGACAATTCATTGGGTTATCAAATTTACGGTGTGCCACTAGTTGTGCCATTTGCTTGGATGATGTTGGCGCACCCACTATTAATCGCAGCGCGCCGAACTTCACCGCATTGGGTATTTCTCTATGGCGGTGCTGGATTGATGGCTTGGGATTTATTTCTAGATCCACAAATGGTGAGCGCAGATAGATGGAGTTGGGAGATTTCTGGTCGTACTGTGCCATTTCAGCCAGAAATTCCACTACTAAATACTTTCGGCTGGTTACTAACTGGAATGGGTTTGATGGCGCTCTTACATCTTGCTCTTCCACGTGAACGACGTAAAAATGGCGCGAACCTCTTAGTTCCTAATGTTTTCCTGGGTTGGACTTGGTTTGCTGGGGTTTTTGGAAATGTATTTTTCTTTGATCGACCAGGTGTTGCATTTCTCGGCGGATTATTATTTGGATTGGTTTTAGCGCCATACTTCATTACGCTCTCGTTTGGGCGAAGCGGCTAAATATTGTGCTTTTAGTTGGAACTTGCCTAGCTCTTGGCTCATTACTTCTCACAATTATTAATGCGCTAACCATTAAAAAGCCAAGTAAATCAAGGCTTGCTCTGACTGTGCCAGTATCCGTATTGATTCCGATGCGGAATGAATCGAGTAATGTAGTTGGAGTATTGAGTTCGGTTGATTCACAAAATGGTTTAACCAATTACGAAATCATAACTTTGAACGATAGCTCAACCGATAACACTGATACCTTAATTTCCGAATACCAATTTAAGTCAAATTCACTAGCCATTCAAGGCCAAGTACTACCAAATAGCTGGTTAGGCAAAAATTTTGCTTGCCATCAATTAGCTGGCGCAAGCAATTCCAAATACCTAGTATTTCTCGACGCAGATGTTCGCTTATCCCCTGATGCAATTCATAGCTCGCTTAATACGCTAGAAGTAAATGGTTGGGATTATATTTCGCCATATCCGGCGCAAATAGCGCTAACACCGTTAGAAGTATTAATCCAACCATTACTGCAGTGGAGTTGGTTTGCAACGGTGCCATTATTTATCGCGCAAAAATTTCGACTGGCTTCTATGGCGGTTGCTAATGGCCAGTTTTTCTTGGTAAAGCGAAGTGCATATATGGCGTGCGGTGGGCATGAAGCAATCAAAAGCGAAGTAATAGATGATATTGAGTTAGCACGATTGCTTTTGAAATCTGGATTCAATGGCGGCGTTGCTGAAGGCAGTGCGATTGCAAAATGTCGGATGTACCAAAATGCGAAAGAATTAGTAAACGGCTACCGTAAATCACTTTGGCGGGCGTTTGGTTCGCCCCTTGGTTCTTTAATAGCAATTGCGTTGCTTACAATTTCATCAATCTTGCCATTAATTTACGGGTTGACTGGTTCGTTTTTAGGTTGGATTGGCTATCTGGCGCTGGTTGCTTCCAGGTTGATCACCGCGCTCCGATCTAAATCTAGATGGGAAAGTGCTTTTCTACATCCATTATCAATCGCGCTACTTATTGCGCTAATTTGCTGGTCTTGGATTGGAAAAATTCGCGGAGAGTTGAAGTGGCGGGATCGTAAAGTATGAGCAAGATCGTTGTAATTGGTGCCGGGGTTGGTGGCATGGCTACCGCTGCTCGATTAGCTAAAGCCGGACACAAAGTTGCAATTTACGAAAGTTCGGACCGTACTGGTGGAAAATGCAGAACTGAATGGATCGATGGTTTCGCTTTTGATACTGGGCCGTCGCTGCTTACTTTGCCGGCGGTGTATAAGGATTTCTTCTTAAAAACTGGAAAACGATTAGAAAATGTTTTGCAAATATCCCCAGTTGATCCAGCTTTTTCATACCACTTTGCGGATGGCAAGAAAGTTCAATTTTCAAATCTTGCCCACCATAAAACCAGAGCCGCAATATCAGCAGCGTTTGGTCAAGCCGCAGGTGATGATTGGCATAAAATTATGCGTCGTGCTGAACGGATGTGGAGCGCTTCTCGAGTGCAATTTGTTGAAAGCGAATTGCTTTCAATTTTTAATCTTTTAAAAAGTAAAAGTATTTTTCGAGATCTAATTGAGATTGCACCTTTTACCTCACTTCGAAAATTAATTAATCGCTATACGGATTCACCTTATATTTTAAAAATTATAGATAGGTACGCTACTTATACTGGATCAGATCCCCGCAAAGTTCCAGCAGTCTTATTAACAATTGCTTTTGTCGAAGAAGCATTCGGGGCGTGGCATCTCAAAGGTGGCATCGGAAAACTCTCGGAGGCGCTCGAACAACGGTGTCGCGATTTAGGGGTAGAAATTTATTTGAATCAGCCAGTCCGTGAAATTCTCCATCAAAGCGAGAAAGTCTCCGGCGTTCTTTTGAAAAGTGGCGAACAAATAACCGCTGAAATAGTTGTTACAAATGCTGATTCGGAAATCACTTATTCAAAATTGCTACCAAATAAGCCTAAAGTCACGCGCAAAGCCCGCCGCAATTTGGCTAAATCGAAGCCATCGCTTTCTGGGTTTTCATTACTAATTGGGTTAAAGCCAGATTTAACTGGAAAAGCCCAGGTTTCACATCATAATGTTTATTTTCCTGATAATTATGATGACGAATTTGACGCGATTTTTATGCGAAACGAACCCGCACCCGATCCAGCTATTTATATCTGTGCCCCTAAAGATGAAACTATGGTGAAAAATCCGGGCGAGGAAAGTTGGTTTGTTTTAGTAAACGCACCCCGCCATGAACCAGGGATTGGATTTGACTGGAAAAAACCGGGGGTAAAAGAATCATATGCGCAATTGATTTTAGATAAAATGATGGAGCGAGGATTGGATATTCGCGAACGGATTGTTCTGATGGAGATCCGAACCCCAGCTGATTTAGAAGAGCGCGTAAACGCGCCAGGTGGCTCAATTTATGGAACTTCTAGTAATGGTGCGCGATCGGCATTTCTGAGAGCAAAGAATCGCTCACCATTAGCAGGCTTGTATTGTGTTGGTGGGTCCGCACACCCAGGTGGTGGTTTGCCGCTAGTAGGTATTAGCGCCGAGATTGTTGCAGAAGCAATTGGTAAAGCTTAAATATTTTTATAAGCAAATCGTACAACTGTAGTAAAACTTAAAACTTGGAGTATGGCCCAAGTCGTTGCTAACGCAGTTGCATAATTTAACCCCAAAAAGTTTGCCACAATAGCTATAAATAAAATGCTGGCTCGGATTGGCCGCTCACCTATGGTCACAACACCTACTTCTCGTAGACCTAGCCCACCAGCTCTTGCTCTTACATATTCTTGTGTAAACGCGGCTAGCCAAGCAATTAGGAGAATCCAAAGTGGCGCACCTAAGTAATAAAACGTTAATGCCCAAAATCCTTCAGAGATGCGATCCACAATCGCATCTAAAATTGCACCTCTACTTGAAATCGCACCTTTGATTATGGCTAGTGAACCATCCACGCCATCGGAAGCTAGGGAAAGTAATAGGAATAACGCCGCTAACAGGGTCTCTGAATTAATGCTGGTCAGAACTGCAAAAACCAAACCTAGGAGGGTAATGGCATTAGGCGAGATTCTTAATTTCTCTAACAATTTTGCGGTATTGAACGAGATGGTTAACCAACCTTTTACGATTCCAGAAATCTTTGCGCCACCATGTAAATGGCTCCAGGTTTGAAAAAAATCACTACGGTTCATATCAGCGCAGCCCAATTCTTTTAACGATCTCTTTAGTCGCATAAGCGCTATTCATTGTGTAGAAATGTAACCCCGGTACGCCCATCGCAATTAGTTCATTACATAGATTTACCGCAATTTCGATACCTAGAGCTTTAACTTTCTCCGGTTCGTTTTCCACTTCGATAAATGCTTTCATTATTTCTGGCGGTATTGGAGTTCCACCTAATTGTGCCATTCGATTTAATTGTTTAACTTGTGTGATTGGCAAAATTCCAGCAAATATTGGGAGTTTAGATCCCCGCTCTCTTAGTTCTTTAACTAAATTGAAATACTTCTCAGCCGAAAAGAAAAATTGGGTCGTCGCAAATTGGGCACCCCGCTCCTCTTTTTCCAACAAAACTAAAACATCCTTCGTATAATTACCATTAGATGCCGGATGACAATCTGGAAATGCTGCAACCCCCACATTAAAGTTTGCAGCCACTGCTAGTGAAACTAATTCATCTGAATGAGTAAAGCCGCCAACAGTTGGGGTCCATTCTGATTGTGGGCCAGTTGGTGGATCACCACGCAACGCCAAAATATCGCGAATACCCGCGCTCCAATATTGATCCAAAATTTCCGAAAGTTCTGCTTTCGAAGACCCGATGCAAGTCAGGTGCGCGACGGTCCGCAATCCGGTTCGAGCGGTAATTTCTGAAGTAACTCGAATGGTCCGTTCCCGGGTCGAACCACCAGCCCCATAAGTAACCGAAACAAATTCTGGATGGAGTGAATTTAATTCAGTTAGTTCAACCCATAAATGTGCTTCACCCTTTTCATCCTTCGGTGGGAAAAATTCCAGAGAGAAAATTGGCTGTCCATTTGGGGTCTCAAACGAAAACGGGCGCTGCATAGCAAGGGAGGGTACCGTTACCGCGTGAATTCCACTGCGAACCAGAACACCCTTGATTTCATGGCGCGCGTTCGCGGTGAGGTTTCGACTGAACTTAATAAGTTCCTAACCGAGCAAGGTCAATATTTAAATTCGATTGGTATCGAACTAGATCCAGTAACAAATGCAATCAAAAGCTTTCTACTAGATGGTGGCAAACGATTTCGACCACTCTTTGCATATGTTGGGTATTTAGCAGCTGGTGGGCCAGAAGATAAATCTGTTTTGAAGGCAGTATCTAGTTTAGAGCTCTTACATGCATGCGCATTAATTCATGATGATGTCATGGATGGATCTGACACCAGACGTAATGCACCAGCCATCCATAAAGTTTTTGAAGGGATGCATGCTGCCGATAATTTAACTGGCGACAGCAAAAGTTTTGGTAGATCAAGTGCGATACTACTTGGCGATCTAGCGTTAATTTGGTCAGATCAAATGTTAAATCAATCTAATATTTCAATTGAAGCCCGAATTAGATCTTTAACAATTCACGACGAAATGCGAGTTGAATTAATGGCTGGCCAATATTTAGATGTACTCGAACAAGCTCTAGCTAGTAAGAGTGTGGCACGTTCGTTGAAAGTAGCGCGCTATAAATCTGGGAAGTACTCGATTGAGCGGCCATTACATTTTGGTGCAGCAATTGCAACTGCTGATGCTAAAAAATATCAAGCAATTTTTTCTAATTTTGGATTACCGCTTGGTGAAGCATTCCAGCTTCGCGATGATTTACTTGGTGTTTTTGGTGACCCAGAAGAAACCGGGAAACCGGCGGGCGATGATTTGCGAGAAGGTAAGCGAACTGCATTAATTGCGATGACAACCGAGCGAGCTAACCCGCTACAACTACAAGTCTTAGATAAATATTTTGGAAAAGCTGATCTAGATTTTGCTGGAGTAGCAAAGCTCCGCGAATTAATCACAAATACTGGCGCAGTTTCAGATTTGGAAAAATTAATCACAGAATTATCTGATACCGCCCAGAAAGCGATAATTCACGAAGCAATTACCGACGAATATCAAAATCTGCTAACAGATTTAGCAATAGTTGCCACGCAACGGAGTTATTAATGGTTAAACGCGTTAAAGGACCGACCGATCATGTTGTAATTGTGGGCGCTGGCCTGGCTGGCCTAAGCGCTGCGCTTCGTCTTGCTGGTGCTGGTAGAAAAGTTACGGTAGTTGAACGGGAAAGCGTTCCTGGTGGCCGCAATGGATTATTAAATAAATCTGGATACGCCTTTGATACAGGTCCAAGCGTGCTAACTATGCCCGACTTAATCGCGGATGCGTTTGCATGCGTCGGTGAAAATATGTCAGATTGGTTAGAGCTCTCCCCGCTTAAACCGCTCTATCGCGCATTTTATGCGGATGGTTCCCAACTTGATGTCCACGCAAACACCGCAGAAATGGAAATTGAGATTGCTAAAACTATTGGTCCGGATGAAGCTGCTGGCTATCGAAAGTATGTGGATTTTGTAACTAAGCTTTACAAATATGAAATGAATGACTTCATTGATAGAAATATTGATTCACCTTTAAATTTACTAACCCCAAATTTAGCCCGATTAATAGCGCTCGGCGGATTTCGCAGACTAGCTCCAAAAGTTTCACAATTTCTAAAAGATCCGCGAACCCAAAAGGTCTATTCATTTCAAGCGATGTATGCGGGCGTGAGTCCGCAACAAGCGCTAGCAATTTACGCAGTCATTGCATATATGGATTCTGTAAATGGGGTCTTCTTTCCTAAAGGTGGAATGCATGCTGTGCCGCGAGCGCTAGCCGCCGCCGCAGAAAAACATGGCGTGAATTTCAAATACAGCACAACAGTAACTTCGGTAGAGCATAGAAACGGTCGGGCAACCGCAGTAATTACAGATACCCAAGAGCGAATTGAATGTGATGTAGTGGTTTTGAATCCAGATCTTCCGGTCGCTTGGCGCGACCTGCTTGGTAAAACTCCACTCTCGGTTAAGCGACTTAACTATTCGCCCTCATGCGCGACGCTGCTGATTGGATCTAATAAGTCCTACCCACATCTAGCGCACCACAACATCCACTTCGGTGAATCTTGGGACGGCGTATTTGAAGAGTTAATCAATAAGAAAACGCTAATGACTGATCCTAGTTTGCTAGTAACAATTCCTACTCATGACGATAAATCTTTAGCACCTGCCGGTAAACATAGTTATTACGTGTTGTTTCCTACTCCTAATCTAGATGCCGATATAGATTGGAATGTAACAGCTCCAAAATATCGCGACCAAATGATTAAAACCATGGAGGCTCGCGGATATACAGATTTTGGTAATTCGATTGAGGTTGAAACAATGACCACTCCGTTAGATTGGGAACGAATGGGAATGGAACGGGGCGCACCTTTCGCAAGCGCTCATACATTTTTCCAAACTGGTCCATTTAGACCGCGAAATATGGCGCACGGTTTTGAGAACGTAGTCTTTACCGGATCTGGCACCCAACCTGGAGTTGGGGTACCAATGGTTTTAATCTCTGGACGGCTGGCTGCGGAGCGAATTGTTGGAACGATTAAATAGATGGACGAACTCACCGCTGCTGGAATTTTAGATCCGCAGTTACGAGCTTCTTATGCGGAATGCAAACGCTTAAATTCCTTACATGGAAAAACTTACTACCTAGCAACACTTCTATTACCGAAAAGTAAACGACCACATGTTCACGCCCTCTATGGTTTTGCCAGATTTGCCGACGAAATTGTGGATGACCTGGCATCAACTCTCTCAATTGCAGAGAAAGAGGCAGTACTCGCAACTTGGAGTCGAAAATTAATTCAAGATTTAGAAAATGGTGAAAGTAATGATGATATTGGTCGGGCGTTAGTAAATACCGTAAACCAATTTAAGATACCGATTCACTATTTTGAAGCATTTCTAAAATCTATGGCAATGGACTTAACTAAAACCTCTTACGAAACTTTTGCCGAATTGCAAGAATATGTATATGGATCTGCCGCTGTAATTGGTCTGGAGATGTTGCCAATATTAGGCGGAGCCGAAAAAGCGGCTTACGAAGCCGCAGAGCAGCTGGGAACTGCATTCCAGCTAGCGAATTTCATCCGAGATGTCGGCGAAGATTTAGAGAGAGGTCGAATCTACCTACCTCTGCAAGAATTGCAACAATTCGGGGTTGATACTTCGATGTTGGAAAAACGGATACTTACGCCAGAAATCAAAAGTGCGCTGCAATTTCAAATCGCTCGAGTCCGGCAATTACAAAGAGCGGCCATGCCCGGCATTGAACTACTAGACCGAAGCAGTCGTCCATGTATAAGAGCGGCAAGCGAACTTTATTGTGGGATAGTTGATGAAGTTGAAAAAATTGATTACCAAATATTTACAAAAAGAGCGAAAACTTCTACCTTCAGAAGAATTTCGGTAGCACTCCCAGCGTGGCTGCAAGCAATCAACGCTCGTCGCTAGGTTTCCGGCCGCCCCAAAATATCCACATTGATAAAACAGAAAGCACTAGCGCGAATCCGAATAGTAAATCTTCAATCGGAGCTGATGCGATTCTGAGGCCGAAAATAGTTGCCTCGTTATAGATCACAATATTTCTTGATGTTAACCACCAATTTGTCAGTAATTGAAACGGCAAAATTATGGCGTAGGAAGTCCAAAATACTTTTCTAGTGATCAGCTTAGATTTTATAACAACTAAATCTAAAACAATTGCGGTAAAAACTGAAATAATTGCGATCATCGAATAACTCATTTTTCATCACCAACAATCCAGTGTTTTTTTACGGTACGAACTGCTTCGATTGTCATCAGCGCAGCTAGTGGCACAATTAAGAAAAAGAGGAACTCTTCAAGTGGAATATTTAAAGGACCATAAATACCAATAATTTGCTTGGGGTCAAAGTGCCAATGTCCATTTTTGATCGCGTAGCTATCCCATATGAGAAAAATTAAAGCGCTTGGCAAGATACTCAAAAAAGCGCGCTTATACCGGCGCAGCACTCCCACTTTAAGAACTACTTCTAGCCAAAACGAGCCAACGACCGTGAAGCCGAGCATTGCCAGATAACCAAATTTGAGCACGCCATATCTTCTCGTATATCTGCAGAAAAACTTAACTCTGCTAGCCTTTCAACATCGGGAGCCAAAATTTGGCTGAGAGGGTCTGCGCCGCAGATCGACCGTAGCACCAGTTCGGTAATGCGAATTGGAAAGGAGCAAAAATGTCATCAATAATGGCCACAGTTTTTACGGCATGGGGTTATGAAGTTTCATTCCTAGAACTTATTTCGGTAATTACATCAACAGTCGGCGTTCTCTTAGGGGTTTTCGGGGTCAGAATTACTTGGCCCTGGTGGGTAGCTAGCAGCATTTTATATGCCATTTTTTTCTTCCAAGTAAATCTAATCGCTAGCGCACTTCTGCAATTTGTTTTTGTTGCTGCTGGTATTTGGGGTTGGTTTGGCTGGGGTCCAAAAGGTGCAATCCCTGCCAAACTAAAAAATAATGAGAAATTAATTTGGTTAGCAGTATTGCTGGTTTCTTGGATTGCGCTAGCCCCCGCACTGGCAAAAATCGGTGCGGCTGCAACTTGGCCAGATTCATTTGTATTAGTCGGCAGCACCGTTGCGCAAGTTTTGATGGTGTTAGAAAAATATGAAGCCTGGCCGCTTTGGTTTGTAGTCGATGCTGTCGCAACTTGGCATTATGGTCGGCAAGGCTATTGGTTTACATCACTTCTCTATGGCCTTTTTGTACTTATAGCTATTGCTGGATGGGTGCGTTGGTTCCAACGAGCTGAAACAAATGTCAGAAAATAATTTTTTAGAGTTAATTAAGAGTGTAGATGCTGCGCCACCTGCGTGTGGTGTTACTCGAATAATTGCTATTGATGGTCCGGCTGGCTCTGGGAAAACTACGCTTTCATTTGCATTAGAAGCTGCGCTAACCCAATTCACGGTAGTAACTATTCATATGGATGCGCTTTATCAAGGATGGGATGATGCGCTCACTACTACATTAACTCGTAACCTTGAGAACCAGATATTAAAACCAATTTCCCTAGAAAAGCGCGCCGAGTATCGAGTATTTGATTGGTTCCAGATGAAACCGGGCATTACGGTTTCGTTTGATCCGCCGCAATATTTAATTTTGGAAGGCGTTGGTTCAGCTCAGGCGGTGGTTCGTAAATATGCAAACTATTTAATCTGGATAGATGTAGCGACCGAACTTGGTTTAAAACGCGTTTTAGCTCGGGACGGTAATGAGATTGAAGCCCAGATGCGGAAATGGCAATTACTTGAATTGGATTTTTTTGAACGCGACAAAACCAGGGAGTGCGCGAACCTGCGAATTGATGGCAATTTATATTGAAAATGACCCTCCCCTCCCCGATTTATAGCTTGCCCTTCTCTAAGATTTCGTCGTGTCTGACTTATCCGGGGAAGTTATTGATGGCCGCTACCAACTCACCCGGTTAATTGCCTCTGGTGGCATGGCCACGATTTACGCAGCGCTAGATTTACGACTTGATCGACATGTTGCAGTAAAAATTATGCATCCGCACTTGGCGCAAGATGAAGCTTTCGTTGCGAGATTCATTCGCGAGGCCAAAGCCGCAGCCGCGTTAACGCACCCAAATATTGTGGCAGTACAAGACCAAGGCTGGAATCAAGGTGGCGCACCCGCAGTCTTTATTGTGATGGAGTTAGTTGAGGGAAATACGCTTCGCGAATATTTGCATGAACAAGGATCGCTAAGTATTGATCAAGCAATCAGTGTCATCTCTCCCGTTTTAAGTGCGCTAAGTGCAGCACATAAATTGGGAATTGTGCATCGCGATATAAAGCCAGAAAATATTTTAATCTCTAAAGATGGTCGAGTGAAGATTGCGGATTTCGGTTTAGCTAGAGGAGCACTTCTCGGAACCACAATGACCGTTGAATCTAGCGTAATTCTAGGTAGCGTTTCTTATTTATCTCCCGAACAAGTGCAACGTGGAATTGCCGATGCCCGTAGCGATGTCTACGCCGTTGGAATTGTGCTATTTGAAATTCTTACTGGCGAAAAACCTTATAAAGGGGAAGACCCGATTCAAATTGCTTTTAAGCACGTAAATGAAAAAGTTCCCGCGCCATCCACTCTTAAGCCAAGCATCCCACCAGAAATTGATGCGCTAGTTCAACGGGCTACTGCATCAAATCCAGATCAAAGACCTAAAGATGCAACTGAGCTACTAGCGGAATTAAATAATATTTCGGAAAAGTACACACCTAGCAAGCGGCAACTGAGCCTCGAATTAGATCTGCCACCGATTTCAGTTAAACCAGTAAAAGAACGCTCAAAACGAACTATGCCAAAAGGTATGGCGGCTTTAATCTCGAAAACCGAACAAATAGTTAATAAGGAACCGGCGGTCGCTGCATTGAAAAACGAAGATAAGAAAATTTCTAATACTGCTGAAATTCGAAAGAAACGCAAACTATCAAAGCGGATAAAGCGAAATAGATTTATAGCGCTGGGTATTGCGGTCGCAGTTGGAATTGTTGCTTGGTTTGTAATCCTTGGTCCAGGTGCTCGAGTCGTAGTTCCTTCAGTTGTTGGTATGTCCGTAAAGAACGCAACTTCCCAAATATCACCCCTTGGGTTACAAGTATCAGTAAAAACTGAAATTTACAGCGAAGATGTTGAAAATGGAAAAGTTATTTCTTCGATCCCTGGTGGTGGCGGAAAAGTTGAAAGTGGCGGCACCGTTTATCTAAACGTTTCTAAAGGGAAAGAGCGATATAACGTTCCCCAACTAAAAGGGCTGCAACCAGATGCCGCAATTAAATTAATTACTGAACAAAATTTAAAAGTTGGTAACCAAACTGAAGCCTTTAATAGTGAGATTCCACTTGGCTACATAATTTCATCTAGCCCGGCAAGTGGTGAAGCACTTAAACGCGATACCGTCGTAAATTTCACCATCAGTAAAGGTGTGGAGAAAATTGAAGCGGCAGCATACCTCGGCAAAAGTGGCGAGCAAGCGCTAAACGAATTATCCGACGCTGGTTTTAAGGTAGATGTCAATTATGTTTTTGATGAATCTGTCATGAAAGGTTTGGTTATAAAACAAACCCCCGATGGCAGTCAAGCCATTCCAAAAGGTAGCGCGATTGCTCTGATAGTTTCGAAAGGTTCTCAATATGTATTCGTGCCTAATGTACTTAATAAAGGAGTTGCAGAAGCTACTAAAGATATCGTCAACAGTGATTTAGCCGTGATAATCAAGAAGATTGGAAGTAAGAAGGTTAAAACTGTCACTAATATTTCACCAAAAGCTGGTACAAAAGTTAAACGTGGCTCGAAAATCACTATCACTGTAGGCTAACTCAATGCCTAAAAGTGAAATAGTTCGTCCGCGAATTGGTGCACATGTTCCGACTTCTGGCGGAATGGCTAAGCGTTCCATTGCTTATGCGGAGACCATCCAAGCCGAAGCCATTCAAGTTTTCACTTCAAATCCAAGAGGTTGGGCAACCCCCGAAGCAAATCCAACCGCAGATCTAGCCTTTCGCGAAAAATGCGAAGAATTAGATATAGAGACTTATGTACATGCGCCGTTTCTAATCAACCTCGGTTCTCCCACTGTCGGAACTTACGAAAACTCAATTCGCTCTACTGCATACTCTCTGCAACGTGGTCAAGATATCGGCGCGCTCGGAGTTGTGATCCACACCGGCTCTGCTGTTGACGTTAGCCATGTAGAAAACGCTTGGAAGCAGATTAAGAAAGGAATGCTCCCTGTTTTAGAAAAATTAACTAATGAATCGCCAATGTTGCTTCTGGAACCAACTGCTGGTCAAGGTCAGTCTCTTGTTAAGAAATTGGATGATTTGGAAAATTACTTAAAAGCATTTGAATACCATCCAAAGGTCGGAATCTGTCTCGATACTTGTCATGTCTTTGCGGCTGGTCACGATATTAAAAAGAAAGGTGGCATGACCGAAACTCTAGATTTATTAGTACAAATCGCAGGTATTGAGCGAATTCAATTAATTCACGCAAACGACTCAATGGATGTACTAGGCGCACTGAAAGACCGCCATCAAAACTTAGGTGATGGTGAAATTGGATTAGATCCCTTTAAGGAATTGCTGGCTCACCCCGCCATCAAAAACGCGCCTCTGATTCTTGAAACTCCAGGCGAAGAGCCAGAGCACAGCAAAGAAGTTGAGCTTTTAAAGAAGTTTAGAAGTGCAATTAAGAAATGAAACACTCCTTAAAAATTAAACTCGCACCACTTGCGCTTGTCGCAGTCGCTGCAATGTGGGGAGCGACATTTGTATTGATGAAGGATTCCATAAATCGACAGCCGATAAATGATTTCCTCTTCACTAGATTTTCATTAGCCACTTTAATTTTAATTTTGTTGCGTCCAAAAGCGCTCAAGTTAATCAACCGAGATCTTGCACTCCGTGGTGTTGGTGCTGGAAGTTTCTTAGGATTAGGTTTCATTTTTCAAACCTACGGACTTAGTAACACCACAGCAGCTATCACCGGATTTGTTACTGGGCTTTATGTCGTATTAACACCGTTAATAGCGGCATCGATTTTGCATCGAAAAGTTACGGGAAAAGCCTGGATAGCAGTTGCAATAGCCACAATTGGGTTAACTTTTTTATCGTTCCAAGGGTTCTCAATAAATTTTGGCGCATTCTTAGTTTTGATTTGTGTAATTTTTTTCTCCGCGCACATTATCGCTTTGGGTGAATGGAGCGCTGGTAGAGATACCTATGCGATGACCATCACTCAACTAGCCACTTGCGCCGCTATAACTGGGGTTGCATCTATTCCGGGCGGATATGTAGCCCCGCCGGACAACGGAGTCTGGGGGGTTGTAATTTTCTGTGCGGTATTTGCGACTGCATTTGCATTCATAATCCAAACTTGGGCGCAATCAGTAATGTCCCCAACCACGGTTGCCGTGCTAATTACAAACGAGACCGTATTCGCAGCACTCTTTGCGGTTTGGTTCGGTGGCGAAATTCTTACGCCTAAAATTATTGTTGGTGGAATTTTGGTATTGATCTCAATGTATTTGATTGTGTTAACTGAAAAATAGTTCCATGAGAGGATTAGGTCATGATTACAGCTTCGCAACTCCCTATTGTTGACCTGCGCTCCGACACCGTCACCCGCCCATCTAAAGGGATGCTCGCAGCTATTTCTGCGGCAAAAGTTGGCGATGATGTTTACGGTGATGATCCAACAGTTAATTCGCTGGAAGAACGAACTGCAGAAATGTTTGGCAAAGCTGCTGGATTATTTGCAGCGACTGGATCGCTCACTAATCAACTTGCCATAAAAATGTTGGTAAAACCTGGTGAGGAACTAATATGCGACGAAAATTCACATATCGCCCGGGCAGAGCTCGGCGCCGCCGCAGTCTTTAGTGGAATCACTACGCGCACTTGGGCCTCTGAAAAAGGAATTCTTAAAGCTGATGATGCGATGCGAATTGCTCGACCAAATTCTGGGGTGCATTTAGTCTCAACCACGGCAATCGCAATTGAGAACACCCATAATTTTGGTGGCGGTACCGTGCAATCCATGGCTGAAATTGTGGCGTTACGAAAAGCCTCGCTCTCCTCTGGCATGACCATGCATTTAGACGGTGCGCGGATTTGGAACGCTCATATCGCAGATGGTTTTGAACTAAAGGAAATTGGAAAATATTTCGACACCATCAGCGTCTGCTTATCAAAAGGTCTTGGCGCGCCAATTGGGTCGGTAATGCTTGGCAGCAAAGAACATGTGGCCAGCGCTCGAGTTTGGCGAAAGCGATACGGCGGTGGCATGCGCCAAGTAGGAATAATCGCAGCTGCTGGTCATTACGCCCTTGATAACAACATTCAATTACTTAAAGAAGATCACCGCAGGGCACAAATCCTTGCGAAAGCATGCGCCAAGGTTGCGCCGAATGCAGTAGATGCCAGCAAAGTCATAACTAATATTGTTGGAATAGAATTGGGTTCACTTAAGATCGATTCAACAACTTTTGTACAAGCTGCTAAAGATGCAGGCGTCTGGGTTGGTGCAATTGGACCAAAATATGTTCGGTTAGTTACGCATTTAGATCTGACTGACGAATTGGTTGAACGGGCTGCGGTTGTGCTCGCGGATTTATTGCAAAAAGCCCTCGTGGCGTAATAGCCATTCTTTCGAATCTAAACCATAACCGTAATTCCCTAGCGCACCGCCGCTCTTAACAATGCGATGACAAGGAATAATTGGCGCGATTAAATTTTTTGCACATGCAGAACCGGCTGCACGAACTGCTTCTGGCGAACCGGCTCGGTGTGCTAAGTCGGCATATGAAATCACTTTTCCAGCTTTAATTTTTCGCATTGCTTTCCAAGCAGATTGTGAAAAACTAGCCCCGGGTTGCCTAACTGAAATTGAATCTAGCGCATTTAGTTCGCCATCAAAATAATCCAAAACTAAATCACTTATCTTTGCGATTTTTGAAACTTTAGATATCACACGTGCGCGATCAATTTCATCTAATCGATCTATCAGATTTTCCACATCTCCAAAACCAGAAGCTAAAACTACATGTTCGTCAGCAATAATATGGAGTTGGCCAATTGGCGTTTTATGGCTAACGCGTAAGAGCATTTGAGAATCTTAGGCCGTAACGAAAAAAATTGAAATAGCGGTCTCTAGCGGTCTCGCAACATCTCAGCTACTAAAAAGGCTAATTCCAAAGCCTGGGTGTGGTTAAGCCTTGGGTCACATGCCGTTTCATAACGAGTTGCTAAATCTTCATGCGAAATCTCTTCACCACCACCAACGCATTCAGTTACATCATCTCCAGTTAGCTCGATATGAATACCACCTGGGTGGGTGCCGCAAACTTTATGCACTTCAAAGAAGCCACGAACTTCATCCATTACATCATCAAATTTACGAGTCTTGTAGCCACTTGGGGCTTCGTAGGTGTTGCCATGCATTGGATCGCATACCCATAAAATTTTTGCACCAGATTTACTTACTGCGCTAACAATTGCTGGCAAAATTTCTCTGATTTTTCCGGCGCCCATTCGCGTGATAAAAGTTAAGCGGCCAGGCTCGTTATCTGGGTTAAGTTTTTTAATGATTGCTAACGCTTCATCCGGGGTGGTCTTTGGTCCAATTTTCACACCGATTGGATTCTTTACCTTTGCCGCAAAATCCATGTGCGCGCCATCTAATTGTCTAGTTCGCTCACCTATCCATATGAAGTGCGCTGATACATCGTAGGCATCGCCAGTTCTAGAATCGATACGAGTGAGTGCTTTTTCATATTCCATTATCAAAGCTTCATGGCTTGAATAGAAGTCAACGGTCTTAAATCCATCTGGATCTACACCAGCAGATTTTGTAAATGCTAGAGCCCTGCCAATTTCTTTTGCCATCGCTTCGTAGCGTGGCCCTATTTTTGAATCTTTAATAAAACCTTTATTCCATTCATGGACATGGCGAATATCAGCAAATCCACCTTGAGTGAATGCACGCACTAGATTTAAAGTTGCTGCAGAGGTGTTATAAACCTTGACCATTCGACTTGGATCAGGTGTTCTCGATTTTTCATTAAAATCTAAATCATTTACTGCGTCGCCACGATAGGCAGGCAGAGTCACGCCATCTCTGGTCTCGCTCTCATTACTACGTGGTTTAGCAAACTGGCCTGCCATTCTGCCAACTTTAATTACCGGCAAACTTGCACCGTATTGTAAAACTGCCGCCATTTGTAAAATTGTTTTAATTCTATTTCTTATGGAATCCGCAGTTGCACCAGCGAAAGTTTCGGCGCAATCACCACCTTGCAGCCAGAATGCAGCTCCAGCTGCAGCTAGCGCAACACGTTCTTTTAAGTTATCGCACTCACCTGCGAAGACCAGGGGCGGAAACGATCGTAACTCTGCAACAGCGCTAGCAAGCGCAACTTTGTCTGGCCAGGATGGTTGTTGCGCAGCGGTAAGCGAAGCGTTAAATAACGCTTCGATTTGAGCTGAGCTATTTCCGCTATTCATTGGGAAAGGATAGAGAAGTTCTGGTAGTTGGCGGGGCCAATTAACCGAAGAAAATCTCAGCCTCCTTTAGTAACTCTGGATCAACGGTTTTGAGTTTTTCGGTAGCCGACGCCAACGGAACTCGTGCAATTTTGGTGCCATGGAGCGCCACCATCTTGCCCCAGTCGCCTTCGTAAGCTGCTGTAATAGCATGTAAACCAAATCGAGTTGCAAGCACACGGTCAAATGCAGTTGGCGTTCCACCGCGTTGGATATGGCCAAGAATTGTGGTGCGCGCTTCTTTGCCAGTTCGCTTTTCAATTTCTTGCGCTAGCCAATCCCCGATGCCCGAGAGTTTTACGTGACCAAAGGCGTCTAAAGTTTTATCTTTTGTAATCAAATCGCCATCTTGCGGCAACGCACCTTCAGCAACCACAATGATTGGGGCATAACTTGATTTGAATCTAGATTCAACCCACTCACAAACTTTATCGATGCTAAATGGAACTTCTGGAATCAGAATGCATGCTGCGCCGCCAGCAAGACCGGAATGTAGTGCAATCCAACCGGCATGACGACCCATAACTTCAACGATTAGCGCGCGGTGATGAGACTCAGCCGTCGTGTGCAACCTATCAATTGCTTCGACTGCAATATTTACTGCAGTGTCAAAACCAAAGGTGTAATCAGTATTATTCAAATCATTATCAATAGTTTTCGGAACACCAATTACTTTTACGCCAAGCTGGTCTAGTTTTGTCGCCACTCCCAATGTGTCTTCGCCACCAATTGCAATCAGCGCATCAATCCCCATTTTTGCTAAATTCTCTTTGATCTTCGTCACGCCACCATCAATTTTGAATGGGTTAGTTCTAGATGAACCTAGGATTGTGCCGCCTCTTGGCAATATTCCTCGGGTTGCTGCGATATCTAACGGCATTGTTAAACCTTCAAGCGGCCCTTTCCAGCCATCCCGAAAGCCAACAAACTCGAAACCATATTCTTTTACGCCTTTTCTAACTAGCGCTCTAATCACTGCATTTAATCCTGGGCAATCTCCGCCACCAGTGAGAACTCCAAAACGCATAATCTATTTGCTCCGATTTCGAATAACTATGAGATAAATCGCACCAATAAGGTCATCGTTGACGTGCCTAGTCTACCGTTAGCCCCTTACCTTTAGCGAAATACCGTTACAGCGAAAGGCAGCGCCTCCAAAGTGAAATCCCGAGATTGGTTCTTATTCCTGATAGCAGGCGTACTTTGGGGCATCCCTTATTTATTTATCTCAATCGCAGTAAATGAGCTTTCACCCGCAATTGTTATTGTCACTCGAAGCACTATTGGCGCTCTGATTTTAGGCGCTCTTACAATTGCTCAAAAAACGTTCTTTACCGAAATTAGGCATTGGAAATTGATTTTTATTTACGCAATTGGAGAATTAATTGGGCCTTGGTTTTTTATCACACACGCACAAGAAAAACTTTCATCTGGGTTAACTAGCCTTTTAGTTTGTACAACCCCGATTTGGGCAACTGTCTTTGCCTCAATCTATGGCGACAAATCAGTTTGGGAAGGTAAGCGAATCGTTGGGTTAGGCGTTGGCTTTACTGGCATTATTTTCTTAGTTGGCTTAGAAACATTTAGCAATGTTGGAAATGGTTATGCAATAGGTGAAGTGTTGCTCGCATCTATTGGTTATGCATGGGCGGTAAATATGATTATTAAGAAATTGCCTAACGCAGATTTACTTGCAATAAATGCAGTTGCGTTTGCGATGACTTCTCTGATTTATCTGCCAATTGCACTCTTTAATTTACCTACAGAAATGCCGTCAACAAAAGCAATTGCGAGCTTGGTAGTACTTGGAGTTTTCTGTACCGGCGGCGGTTTCATTTCGTTCTTCTTAGTTATACGAAAAATGGGAGCAGCGAGAGCTTCGTTAGTTACTTATATGAACGTTATGGTCGCAATTTTATTAGGTATAATCGTGCTTTCAGAGCCAATAACTTTGGGGATATTAATTGGATTACCACTTGTGTTAGTTGGTTCATATTTAGCCAGTCGAAAACACGAGTCAGCAGTTATTCAGTAAATCCCATCCGACCCAGTGCTTTTGGATCTTTCTGCCAATTAGCGGAAACTTTTACGTGAAGTCCTAGAAATATCCGTCCCTTTACTAATCGTTCAATTTCAGCGCGCGCATTTGTGCCGACTTTCTTTAATCGCTCCCCTTTATGCCCCAAAATTATAGATTTCTGACTATCCCGCTCTACGTGAATGGTCGCGTGAATATCGTAAAACGGACGTTCATTAGAAACTCGCTTATCTCGTTCTGTCATTTCATCCACAACCACCATTATTGAATGTGGCACCTCTTCAAAAACATCAACAATTGCAGCTTCGCGAATATATTCAGCGATCGTATGTTCGAGGGTCTGATCGCTCAACATTTCTTCCGGATAAAAACTAGGACTTTCCGGAGAGTACTTTGCAAAAAGTTCCATAATTAACGCCACTTGGTTACCTCTTTTTGCAGAAAGTGGCACAACTTCATCCCATACAAAACCTGCATCCTTTGCAAGTTTGGCAATAGCTAATAATTTTGGTGGTAACTCTTCATTGCTAACTAAATCGGTCTTAGTCAAGATCGCAATCTTTTTTGCACTGCGCTGGGAGGCCATATCTTTTGCGATGAATAAGTCACCATGACCGATTTCCTCATTAGCTGGCAAGCAAATTGCGACTACATCGACTGATTCCATACTCTCGCTAGCCATTGCATTCAAGCGACTTCCAAGCATTGTTTTTGGCTTATGCACGCCCGGCGTATCAACTAAAACGAGTTGGTAGTCTGGTTGGGAAACTATGGCCCGAATCGCATTGCGTGTGGTGTTTGGATGGTGTGAGGTAATAACTACTTTCGAACCCACTAACGCATTTACTAAAGTAGATTTTCCAGTATTTGGCCGACCAACAATTGCGATAAAGCCAGCTCGGTGTTTAATTTCATTATTATCTGAACTCATCAGAGGAGAGCGTACCTGCTAATGGGCTCATCAACTCAATCGCGTCATTGGCGGAAGTAACAATTTCAGCGCAACGCTCTGCAATTAATCGATGGCAACCATCACTTGTTGGAGAAGTTATTGGACCAGGGATCGCCATCACAGTTCGATAGATTTCCGCAGCATCTCGTGCAGTTCGCAGCGAACCGCTGCGAAATGCGGCTTCGACCACAATTGTGCCGAGCGATAACGCAGCAATTAATCGATTGCGGGCGAGAAATCGCTCCGGCCTCGCTCGCACATTTGGCATTACTTCAGAAAGTAGCGCCCCGCTCTCGGAAATTTCATTAAAGAGTCGGTCGTTAGCGGCGGGATAATTAATGCAAACGCCGGAAGCTAGCACCGCGTAAGTAATTCCTTCTCCAGCTAGTGCCCCTCGATGCGCTGCGGTATCGATGCCATAAGCTCCACCGCTGATTACGGTCCAACCATTGTCCGCAAAACTCGCACCGAACTCACTTGCTACTCGAGCGCCATAGGTCGATGGATTCCGAGTGCCAACTATCGAAACTTTATTCCCACTATTTAACGATCCTTTAATGACTAACGCAATTGGTGGCGCAATTAAATCATTTAGTGAAGTTGGCCATTCTGCCGATTCTGGCGTAATAAAACTGGCTCCGGCTGCTGCTATTTCAGCCAACAATTTTTGGGAGTTCGAATTCTTAATTTCTCTAGAGATGAAACCAATTGAGTTTTTATCCGCCTGATAGCCATTGCCAATTATTTTTTCTAGTACTAAATCCGCTCCAATAGTTGCAATTTCATTGCTCCAGAAAAGTGAACCACCTTCGATTGCGGCAAAGAGTCGAACTCGTGTCTCTGTTGTATTCATCCAAATAGTTCCATGCCATCACGTAGTGCCAGCGCACGCTTTACATCTTCTAAGAGAGGTAACTCATGCTCTACTAAATCAGCAATACTCCAAGCTAACCGTAACGTTTTATGAAAACCTCGTGCGGTTAGATTTTCGCGATCCATTTCATTATGCAAAAGTGACATTCCGGCTCGCTCTGCTTTGAATTCATTTCTTAGTGCAAATGCCGGAATCTCAGCATTGCGCGAAATATTTAAAGTAGCGAATCGTTTTGCGGCTCGCGCCCGTGCCAGCGCTACCCGTTCTCTAACAACTGCGCTGCTTTCCCCAATTTCCCCACTTGCAAAAGCAGTTCTTGATGGCGGTTCCACTTTTATTCTTAGGTCTACCCGATCAATCAGTGGCCCCGAAAGCCGATTCAAATAGCGCCGTACTTGTAATGATGAACAGCTGCAGCCCCGTCCTCTGCCAGAAAGTCGGCCACACGGACATGGATTTGCAGCGAGCACAAGTATGAAATCTGCCGGAAAAGTTGCGCTGCCAATCGCTCTAGTGATTGTAATTTCGCCTGATTCCAAAGGTTGGCGTAGCGCATCTAAAACGCCGCTTACGCATTCTGGCGCTTCATCTATAAATAAAACGCCATTATGAGCCAACGAACATGCGCCTGGTTTTATAACGCTAGATCCACCACCAACCATCGCAGTTCGAGTTGTGGTGTGATGTGGCGAAATAAATGGTGGGACTTTAGAAAATAAACCACGTTCTTTTAGCGCACCAGCAACCGAATGAATCGCACTAACTTCCAGCGCTGCTTTCTCGTCAAGCTCTGGCAGCAACGAAGGTAGCCGCTCCGCCAGCATCGTTTTGCCAGTTCCGGGTGGCCCAATCATTAATATGTGATGGCCGCCAGTTGCTGCTACTTCTAAAGCATATCTAGCGTCGGGTTGGCCGGCCACATCTGATAAATCTTTAAAACCATTTACTTTTTCAATTGAAATTACTTCTTCTGCTTCAACTCTGATTCCAGTTCGCAACCATTTCAACAATTCCGAAATGTTTTCCATAGGAATAATTTCTAAACCAGATACTAACTTTGCTTCCGCAGCATTTGCTTGTGGCACAATCACAGTTTGAACGTCACTATGCAAAAGTGAAATTAACGCTGGCAGCACGCCCCGAGCTTCACGAATCCGACCATCGAGCGCGAGCTCACCATAAAAAACAGCTCGATGTAACCGTTTTGCAGGAATAACTTCTTGCGCGGCCAAAATTGCAACTGCAATTGGTAGGTCAAAATTCGAACCACTTTTTGGTAACCAAGCAGGCGAAAGCGAAACCGTAACTTTTTTATTTGGCCATTTCTCCTGCGAATTAACTAATGCAGAACGGACCCGATCGCGGGATTCCATTAGCGCTAAATCTGGTAAACCTAATAATGAGTAATGCGGTAAGCCATCTGAAATATCGACTTCAATCTGGACCAAGGTTCCAGCTAGTCCCATCAAGCTAACGCCATGGGTTACGCCAATAGTCACAGCACGGCTTCGCGATAATCTATTTCGATGCCGCCAGATGGCGCGATAATTACAGCTGCGGCATCAATCTGAAAATCTGCGCCAAATTTTGAATTGGAAACTAGCCACGCCAGCGCTAACCGTTGTAATCGAAAAGCCTTATCTGGGCTGATCGCCTCCAATGGGTGACCGAATGCCATCGAGGAACGAGATTTTACTTCAACAAAAGTAATTTTCCCGTTTGGCGATAACGCAACTAAATCAATCTCGCCATCTTTGATCCGCCAATTTCGCGCGAGGATCGCATAACCTTTTTTCTTTAGATGATTTGCTACTAAAGTCTCGCCAACTTCACCAATTAACGCCGCTTCTTTGCTTTTTGCCATGGCGTAAGGCTATGAAGTATTTAATTAGCGATTCGGGGCGTCGTTTCTAAATGTGAATTATTTGCCGTTGTGAATAAGGTTTGCAATATTTGCAAAGGATTTGCGATGAATTTCAGTAACCCCAAATTTAGCAAGAGCAGCTGAGTGTTTTTTAGTTATATACCCTTTATGAGATGACATTCCGTAATTAGGATATTCGCTATCGAGTCCTCGCATTATTCGATCACGCGTGACTTTAGCTAATATTGAAGCGGCGCTAATTGAGACTGCAACTTGATCACCTTTCCAGATCGCGAGTGCCGGAATTGCAAGTCCTGCAATTTTATAACCATCAGTCAAAACATATTCGGGCTTAGATTTGAGTCCGAGAACTGCCCTGCGCATTCCTTCAATATTAGCTCTATGCACGCCACCGCTATCTATTTCAGTTACCGTTACCGAAATAATCGCGTAAGAAATAGAATTATCAATAATCAGCCTATAAAGTTGCTCGCGTTGCTTTTCCGTTAACGCTTTGGAATCACGTACTTCTACAAATTTTTCTGAAAGTGGATTATCTAAAATAACGGCTGCGATTACCAGCGGGCCAGCGCAAGCACCACGCCCGGCTTCATCAACTCCAGCGATATTTTTAAAGCCAGTGCTAATCAGCTTCGCTTCAATCATTTAGCGATCCTTTAATTAAAGGTATATGGCTATTTTTTGGTTACGGTTACTTTAGATAAATCACTAGCGGCTGCAATCAATTTTGCATTCTTCAAGGGCCAAACTACAAATGTTGCGCGACCGGTAACGGCAGAGAGCGGAACCATCCCCTTGTGCGGATCATCGGTGTGGAATCTGGAATCTGCGCTAGCGCTGCGATGATCTCCCATTACCCAAATAAAACCCTTAGGAACGGTAACTTTAAAATCTGTATCGCTTGGGCGATCACCCTTGAAAATGTAAGGTTCTTTAACTGAAATGTTATTCACTTTTAAATGATGGGTCGCATCGCAGCAGACAATGCGATCGCCACCAACGCCAATTACGCGCTTAATCAAATATTGCTTGGCTGGATTGGGCAAAATTCCAACGAAAACTAAAGCTGACTTTGCTTTTCCGACTATCCCAGCTTCAGCTGGGTCGGGGTCGGGTAACCAGCCAGCCGAATCTCGGAAAACTACTACTTCGCCACGTTTGATCTCACCAAAGAAGTTACCGATTTTATTAACGCCAACCCGATCATTAACTTGAAGTGTGTTCTCCATTGATCCAGATGGGATATAGAAAAATTGAATTAAAAAAGTCTTAACAACAATTGAGACGACTAGCGCAACAACAATAAGGAGTGGAAATTCTCCTAACGAATTAAGCTTCCGTTGTTTGCGCATCTGAAGTTTCAACAACCGCTTCAGTTGGAGCTTCTGCTACAGCTGGCTTCACTTCATCAAGAATTGATGTTGTGGTTGTTGAATAAGCGGCCGCTAAATCATCGCCACCGCGCTTCTCTTTAATCTTTGCAGCTTTTCCGCGAAGATCTCTTAAGAAGTAAAGTTTGGCGCGACGTACATCGCCCTTTCGAACTAATTCAATTTTTTCGATAACCGGCGCGTGTACTGGGAAAATACGCTCTACGCCAACGCCATATGAAATCTTGCGAATATTAAAAGTTTCACGAACACCTGATCCTTGTCGGCCGATGACTACGCCTTGGAAAACCTGGATGCGGCTCTTGCTACCTTCAATAACTCGTACGTGAACTTTAAGTTCATCGCCCGCACGGAAGTTTGGGATATCAGAGCGGAGAGAAGCGGAATCGACCGCATCGAGCACGTTCATTATTTTTCCTAACGCTATTTAACACTTTTTGAGGTGTAGCAAGTCGAGCTATCACCCGACAGACCCCGTATCTTGCCATAGCAAGCGCGAAACTACTAAATCGCGAGCGCGGCCAACAGCTCGCGATGGAGCGCTGGGCCAGCCGCGAGGACCATCGATTTCCCAGGAGCACCACCACTCCGATTTGAGATAACTGCCCCAGCTTCGGTTGCAATCAACCCACCCGCCGCTAGATCCCATTCATTTAAACCTTCTTCAAAATATGCATCCACTGCACCCATTGCTACATAACATAGATCGACTGCGGCGGCGCCATTTCTTCTAACGTCACGAATTATTGGTAATAATTTTGCGATATCTGCACTCTGCGAGACTCGGGCCGAACGGTCATAACCAAATCCGGAAGCGATTAACGCATTATCTAAAGTCACCGGGTTATTGCAAGAAATTTTGAGGCCATTATAAAAGGCGCCGCCGCCGCGCGTTGCCCACCAAAGTGCATTAGTGGTTGGTGAAAAAACGGCGCCAGCAATTACACCGGTCTCGTCTTTTACGCCGATACTTATATTCCAACCTGGTAATCCATAAAAATAATTAACGGTGCCATCAATTGGATCAATAACCCAAGTGACACCGCTCTTGCTTTCACGGTTTGCGCCCTCTTCACCAACAATCCCATCGTCGGGTCTTGCTTCTAATAAGGATTTAACAATTAGCGCTTCACTTTCAATATCCATCTGTGTAGCAAAATCTAAGACCGATGATTTTTCCGATAGATCGAATGCTGCCGGTCGCTTCATTAGTAATTCGCCAGCTTTTTTTGCGACTTCAATCGCTAAGTCGCATAGCGCTTGGCGATCACCATTAAATGTCATGTCTTAATCTAACCACGGCTAGGCTATCCTCATGATTGCGCCTTACTTAAACATATATCGCACAAAAGGTGCTTTTAAATTCTCGCTCGCCGCATTCATTGCGCGGATGCCGATTTCTATGATGTCCATTGCAATTGTTTTCGTTATCGTGGCAAAAACTGACTCCTATGCGCTAGCTGGAACTTTTACTGCAATTGGTGCGCTGATGGCCGCTTTCGTTGCGCCATTTTGGTCACGCGCGGCTGATCGATATGGCCAGAGCCGGATTCTTGCGATTGCAGTGCCGATTCACATCAGCGCGCTACTTGGCTTCTTAACTGTGATTCGACTTGATGCGCCAAGATGGAGCTGGTTTATATTGTTAATCATCTTTGAAGGCGTATTTGTTGGCACCGGTCAAATGGTTAGACGGCGCTGGTCCCATGTTCTTAACGGTGATTCAAAATTAATGAACACTGCTTACTCGGTTGAATCTTTGCTCGATGAAATAGTTTTTATGGTTGGACCAATAATTACAACTTTATGCGCTACCAATGTCGGACCATACGCTGGCGTGTTAGCCGCCGCAATTTTTCTATCAATTGGCTCGACACTTTTCATAGCGCAAAAAGCGACTGAACCTATGCCACACCCTAAAATAAAAGGCGTAAAACATAAAAATCCAATTTTTACTCTGGAAGTACAGGCGATCTTTTTGCCGTTTATTTTCACTGGCGCATCATTTGCCGCAATCGGCTTAATCGTAGTTGCCTATGCTGATCAATACGGAGCAAAGTCGCAGACTGGATTGCTGTATGCAATTTGGGCTTTGGGAAGTTTGATCGCAGCCTTTATCAATGGTGCGCAGCACTGGAGAATTTCAGCACAGAGCCGGTATATATTTTTTACCATAGCGCTGGCTATTTTTACTCTCCCGCTCTTGTTTGCAGCGAAACTTTTCCCCGGTAATCTGCTGATGCTTTCAATTGCGCTATTTCTCAACGGAATATTTATCGCGCCACTTATTGTTGCTGGATATACCGCAGCTGAAAATTTAGTAGAAGAAAATCAAGTTACTGAAACGCTGGCGTGGATTCTCTCCGGATTAATATTGGGTGGCGCGCTTCCAGGTGCCATAACAGGTCACATTATTGATACAACAGGCGCTCAAACTGCATTTATAGTGCCAGTTACCGCAATGGGAATTTCAATACTAACTTTGATTTTCTACTTTAAGGTCTGGCTAAAACCTAGAATAAAATAGTCATTAGGTCGGGTTTATCGAGTGTTATCCCTGACTTACTCGAGAGATTGTGGCAATCTTTCCCCGTGAATTCAGATGAGCCATCCGAAAATAAGGATCTTCGAGTCGTAGGCCGCTCTGAAGATGGCAACCATCTGGAACTAACCGATAACGGCGGCGTAACTTACACGGTTCGAATTAGCGACTCGCTCCGCGCAACTGTAAATCAAGCAAAACTTGCGGCCGTCCTAGATCAAACTCCGGAAGTTATGACTATTAAAGAGATTCAAGCTCGGTTGCGCGCAGGCGAACGCGCTGACGAAATTTCACGCATAGGAAATGTTTCAATGGAAAAGATTGAACGGTTTTCTGGACCAATCATGCAAGAACGCGCATACATCGTGGACTTAGCGCAGAAAACTCCATTACGAAAAGATTCGCAATCGCAAACTCTTGCAGAATTGGTATTGCATCGACTCGCGCCACGTGGCGTCGATATGAATTTAGTAAATTGGAATACTGCAAGGAGTGAAGACGGTAGCTGGAAAATTAATTTAGATTATCCAAACCGAGATGGCGCCGGAACTGCAACTTGGAGTTTTGATGCAGCTCGTAAAACTTTAACTTCAGAAGATGAAGGTGCTCGATGGATTGGCGGCGAAGAAAGTCTTGCGAAGCCAGCGCCACGCAATGACCATGGCATGATTTTCCCAACTGGGGATACATCGACTTCAGATAGGCAAGCTCCACGGTTGGTCGCAGTTAGGACTGACCCGATGCAAGAAGAAGATAATCCAATTGAAACTCCAACGGCACCAGCGCTTCAAGAAACTTTAGATATTGAGCCAGAAGCAAAGCGCGATGGTGTAAAACGGAGAATTTCAATCCCCTCTTGGGATGACATTATGTTTGGCTCTAAGCGCGACAAAGATGAAGCGGAAGAATAAATTTAACTTGCACTTCCGTAGTACAACGGAATTTCTAACTCAGCTGACGTAAGTCCGCCATGATGGCCAACCATAGCTAATTGTTGTTTTTCCTTATCCGGTTCAATCAATACCAAATCGCCATTAGGAATCGCAATTACATCGCCCAACCGATCAAAGCTATCTTCTGTAACAAGTGCGCCAAATAAGCCCGCCGCTATTGCATCTTTTTTCAAAAATAACGAAACAGTCTCGCCAAAAAACTCTTTCCATTGCAAAAGCACATCACCGTCCGAACCATCTCTCACATATAGATGTCTGGCTCTCGGTTCGCCGCCTAATAAAGTTACATTTTCCAATAGCGAATTATCTTTGCCTAATACGGTGAAATCTTTCCGATTAATCATGCCGTGGTCGGCAGTCAACCAAATTCGAGTTCCAGATGGCAACCGTTCCAGGAGCCCAGTTACTAACTCATTAGTTTTTGCAAGTGCCACTAACCATTTCTCTGAACCCATACCATCGCTATGAGCCGCCTCATCCAAATCGCTGATGTAAACATATGCAAACGAATTTGGCTTTGCTAGTGCGATTGCCGCTTGCGTAATCAATTCAGTCGAACTATTACCGCCACGATATTGAGCACCCCGCAGCGCAGCTTCAGTAAAACCACTATCTTGATAGCGTTTCGCAGCTACATGCGAGACCGAAATTCCAGCACGAACTCCACGTTCGAAGAGGGTATCAACGTTCTGCCACGTAACTGGATCAACTCTTTCATCCCAACGTAATGCGTTTAGAAGTCGTCCCGGTACGCCGCTTCTTGGAACTCGCATGGTGTATCCCAACATGCCATGTTCGCCTGGATGAACTCCGGTACCTAAAGAAGTTAAATTAGTAACTGTGGTAGACGGAAAGTTAGACGATAGCGTCGCGATAAATTTCATTTGATCTTTAATCGGAAGTTGTGAACCATATTCCGCAATTGCATTACATCCCATGCCATCAATAAGAACTATGCACTCACGTGCTGTCGGGCTCTCCCCGATTAAAAGCGAATCTTCCGTATCTGCTAAACCTAGGCTCGAAAAAACTGACTGTGATAAGTCAGAGAGAAGGTGCGCCATAGGGCGTATCTTTCCAGTAAAAATTGACGATAACCTTCAGCCTTATGAGCACTTTCGCTACTGCGGTAAAGCGTGCGATTTCCGATAAATCTCCAATTGTTGCCTTGGAATCAACGATTATTAGCCACGGACTCCCGCGTCCAGCAAATTTAGAAGTCGCCCTTGAGGTTGAAGCGATTGTTCGAGCTAACGGTGCAACTCCGGCAACAATTGCAATGATTGACGGCGAAGTTCACATTGGATTAGAGCCAAATGAATTAGATCGAATTGCAAATGATACAAATGTAGCAAAAGCATCCACTAGAGACTTAGCAATATTTGCAGCTAAAGGATTTAGCGCGGCCACTACAGTCGCTGCAACTGCCCAGATTGCACATGCTGCCGGTATTTCTTATTTTGCAACCGGCGGTTTGGGTGGCGTCCATAGCGGTGCTCGCGAATCTTGGGATGAATCTGCAGATCTATTTGCACTTGCAACTACCCCAATCACCGTTATTTGCGCCGGTGTTAAATCAATCTTAGATGTGGCAGCCACTTTGGAACGGTTAGAAACTTTTGGTATTCCGTTAATCGGTTACAAGACTGACCGATTCCCTGGTTTCTATTTGATTGATTCCGGATTTCCACTAGAACATCGAGTGGATTCGGTATCTGAGATTGTACAAATCTTAAGTAAGCGTCGCCAACTTAAAACTGATAATTGCGCATTAATTGTTGCCAATCCAGTAGAAACTGAGATGGCACGCACAACCCATGATCAACTTTTAAAAGCTGGCTTAGAAAGTGCAGCGGCAAAAAATATTACTGGCAAAGTGGTCACCCCGTTTTTGCTAGATTTCTTTCACAACGCCAGCAATGGCGAATCTCTTAGAGTAAATATTGAAATTATTAAATCAAACGCAAAACTAGCGGCACAAATTGCCGCAGCTGCCCAATAAAAATGGGGCTAATCCTTTGCATCGGTGATGTGATGCTTGATGTTGTAATTCGAATCAACACTGAGGTTAATTACGGAAGTGATACCCCGGCCAAGATCTCAACACATGGTGGTGGCGCAGCGGCAAATGTGGCTTCATGGTTAGCTTTCTCAAGCCACAAAGTACAACTTGTATCCCGAGTTGGGGATGATCCTGCCGGCACCGCAGTAATGGCCGAGCTTGATAAATTAGGCGTGCAGCATGGAAATATAGTTATTCAAGGCGCACAAACTGGAGTAGTCGCAGTGCTAGTAGATAAAACTGGCGAACGAACAATGTTTCCGGAATCTGGTGCAAATTCCGGCTTAAACCTTTCGGATCTACCAGCTTTGGATAATGTTTCAGCAGTTTATCTATCTGGATATTCGCTGCTGAATCCAGCGTCTACTACTGGGGTGGTTGCGATGGTGAACGCAATCACATCTGCAAAGATTCCAATTATTTTTGACCCAGCTTCAGTCGGAACTATGAACCATGTCGGTCTAGCATCTGTAAAAAATATTCTGCCTAGAATGGATATCGTAATTCTTAATGAGGAAGAGGCCTTTTATTTAACTGGAAGAAGTGATATCCAATTAGCGCTTAAAGAACTTAACGAATTAGTCCCAATTGTTGTAATCAAACGCGGATCTCAAGGAGCTATTGCGATTAAACGTGATCTTGATTCTCTTGAAGTATCAGCAAAATCTGCAAATGTAATTGATACAACTGGCGCTGGCGATGCATTCGCTGCCGGATTTATCGGTTCTTGGATAGAAAAACCTGATCTATTGGCCGCAATGGGAAGCGCAATTGACCTTGCAACCCAATGTGTCGCAATTATCGGAGCAAGACCGCCAGTCAATCCCTAACTTTTCTACTTTTACTTGGCAGAATCACGCCCGTGAGTAAAAAGCCAGAGAGCAAAGCAAGTAAGAAGACAGCCAAGGTTGTCGGTCCAAAGCCCGGCGAATACGCTGGCAAGATCGTTGACATTGATGTCTCCTCTGAAATGTCAGAATCATTTCTGGAATATGCATACTCAGTTATTTATTCACGAGCACTTCCAGATGCGCGCGATGGTTTAAAACCAGTACATCGAAGAATTCTGCACCAGATGGCAGATATGGGGCTTCGTCCCGAACGCGGCCATGTAAAGAGTGCGCGAGTCGTTGGTGAAGTGATGGGTAAATTGCATCCACATGGGGATGGCGCTATCTACGATGCGCTAGTTCGTATGTCCCAAAACTTTTCCATGCGATTGCCACTTATTGATGGCCACGGAAACTTCGGATCGCTAGATGCTGGTCCAGCCGCGATGCGTTACACCGAAGCGCGATTAGCAAACGCTGCCATGTTGATGGTCGAAGAAGCAGATGAGAACACCGTGGATTTCGCTTCGAATTACGATGGCCAATTATTGGAACCGCAAGTTCTACCCGCGGCTTTTCCTAACCTTTTAGTAAATGGCACGACTGGTATCGCGGTCGGCATGGCTACCAATATGGCGCCGCATAACTTAGGTGAAGTAATTTCAGCGACAAAACATTTGATTGAAACGCCAAATGCAACCCTAAAACAATTAATGAAATTTATTCCTGGCCCTGACTTCCCTACCGGTGGCGAGCTGGTCGGCAAAGAAGGAGTGCTTGAGGCATACCAAACCGGTAAAGGCGCCTTCAAAGTTCGAGCCAAAGTTGAAATTAGTAAAGTGACATCGAGAAAAGTTGGCATCACAATTACCGAGCTCCCATTTAACATTGGTCCAGAAAAAGTTGTTGAGAAGATTTCAGATTTAGTTAAAGCTAAAAAAATTCAAGGAATTTCAGACATAATCGATTTAACCGACGGCCAACAAGGCACAAAGGTTGTAATTGAACTTAAGAACGGGTTTGAACCAGAGGAAGTATTGGCAAATCTCTACCGGCTGACCCCACTTGAAGATGCTTTCTCCATTAACGCAGTCGCGCTAGTTGGCGGAAAGCCACGAACTCTTGGCTTAAAAGAATTCCTCCAAGTATTTATCAACCATCGTATTGAAGTGGTCACTCGTAGATCTAATTTCCGTAAAGATAAAGCCACTGCCAGATTGAACTTAGTAGATGGCCTTCTAAAGGCAATTATCGATATCGACAAAGTCATTAAAATCATTCGAGGTAGCGATGATGCTAACGCCGCAAAAGCTGCGCTCATAAAAGGTTTCAAGTTAAGCGATGAGCAAGCTACATATATTTTAGATATGCCACTCCGGCGCCTAACCAAAATGTCTAAGTTGGAATTAGAATCCGAGCAGAAAGAACTTAAAGCAACTATCGCCGCTCTAACTGCGCTATTAAAGAGCGACGATGCGCTCCGAAAGCAAGTATCGGATGAATTAACTGAGGTATCAAAGAAATACGCGACCGAACGTCGTACAAAACTAATTGATTAAGCGTCGATCCGATCGCGATCGATATCTGCCGTTGAAATAAAGTCTTTGCGAGGCGCTACTTCATTGCCCATCAAAAGTTCGAACATTTTCTCCGCAGCTGCTGCATCTTTTACGGTAATTCTACGAAGGGTGCGATGGTTTGGATCCATGGTGGTTTCACGGAGTTGATCCGAATCCATCTCACCAAGACCTTTATAGCGCTGGATCGGTTCTTTCCAACGTTTTCCTTGTTTGGCTAAATCCGCGAGTAGTTTTTTCATCTCATCATCAGAGTAAGTGTAAAAGACTTCACCCTTCTTGCCGCCACCGCCTAAAATATCAATGCGATGTAACGGTGGAATTGCCGCAAAAACTCGACCGTCATCGATTAACGGTTTCATATAACGATATAAAAGGGTCAAAAGCAAACAGCGGATATGTGCGCCATCAACATCAGCATCTGACATGAGAATTACCCGCCCATATCGAGCATCATCTATGGTGAATGATTTTCCAGAACCGGCTCCGATAACTTGAATGATTGAGGCGCATTCAGTGTTATCAAGCATCTGAGAGAGCGAAGCTTTTTGAACATTGAGAATTTTCCCGCGGATTGGCAAAATTGCTTGGTACTCCGAGTTACGCGCCGCTTTAGTAGTACCTAGCGCAGATTCACCTTCAACTATAAATAATTCAGTTCTAGAAACATCTTCGGATCGGCAATCTGAAAGTTTGGCAGGTAAGGAGGAACTCTCCAACGCATTTTTGCGGCGTTGCAATTCTTTATGGGCTCTAGAAGAGATACGAGTTCGAGATGCCGCCGCAACCTTTTCTAGAATTAATCGACCGTTAGCTTTATCGATGCGCTTTGTCGTATTGAAGAATTTTTTTAACTCATCACCAACAACCGTAGTTACGATTTTCGTTACTGCGGGAGTGCCTAGAACTTCTTTGGTCTGGCCTTCGAATTGTGGTTCTTGCATCCTGACCGTGACGACTGCGGTTAAACCTTCAAGAATGTCATCTTTAATTACATCTAACTCGTTCTTTTTCAGCGTTCCAGTTGATCGCAAAATATCGTTAAAAGTTTTTGTGAGCGCACGTTCAAATCCTTGAACGTGGGTTCCGCCTTTAGGGGTGGTAATAATGTTTACAAACGAGCGCATCGTGCTCTCGTAGCCGTTGCCCCATTTAATTGCGACATCTACATCCATATCGCGCTCAACATCGGTCGGCTCTAAGTGGCCCTGGTCATCAAGCACCGGCACTGTTTCTTGATAGTGACCGCGCCCTTGCAGTCGAATTACATCGCCGACTGGGTCATCTGGCTGTAAAAAGTGGCAATATTCCGAAATGCCGCCTTTGTGATAAAAAGTCTCACTTGTCTTATCTTTGCTCCGATTGTCATTAACAATGAGCGTAATGCCCGGAACTAAATAAGAAGTTTGGCGGGCCCGTGCGTAAATTTCTTCGATGTCATGTTCGGCATCTTTTAAGAATATTTGGCGATCCGACCACCATTTAACCCGAGTACCAGTAATTTTTGAGGAAACTTTTCCAATAATCCGTAGCCCGGATTTTGCTTCGAAAGGCGCATTTGGTCCGTCACCCTCAAAAATTCCAGCAACGCCGCGTTTAAATGACATCCAATAAATTTTAGAATCTCGATCAACTTCAACATCAAGACGAGATGCAAGTGCGTTTACAACAGATGCGCCAACGCCATGTAAGCCGCCGGTTGCGTTATAAGAGCCGCCACCAAATTTTCCACCAGCATGTAATTTTGTCATTACAACCTCAACGCCGGTTAGTCCGGTCTTTGGTTCTTTATCTACTGGAATTCCGCGACCATCATCATGAACTTCGATTGATCCATCTTTTTCTAAATTAATTTCAATCTTTTTACAATATCCAGCTAGCGATTCATCAACGGCGTTATCAATGATTTCCCATAAGCAATGCATAAGTCCGCGACCATCGGTAGAGCCGATGTACATTCCGGGACGTTTGCGAACTGCATCTAACCCTTCGAGTACGGAAAGATCTTTTGCGGTATACCCATTATCCGATGCAGATACCTCGGAAATACTTGAATTAGATTCGGTAGCCACGGAGGTGAAGAGTATCTGCGCAATTAAAATTACGATGTCATACGCGCCGAGTAGGCTGTGAAAATGTCGGTAATTCCATGAATTTTGACACGCCCGAGCGTAAAAAAGTATTTCAGCGAGCGGGGAATAAGGTAATAGTGGTTTGATGTTCCACTAACAGTAACGAATTAAGTACTTCGCCTAGGCCAGAACGAGGAGAGCGTAATGACCGAACAAATGATTCTAGAAACAACTCCGCTAAATGCTGTTGATCGTTGCGATCGATGCGGCGCACAGGCATATGTACGTGCCGTTTTAATCTCGGGCGGAGAATTACTATTTTGTGGCCATCACGGAAAAGAGTATGCCGAAGGCTTGAAGTCGGTTTCAGTAAAGATCCATGATGAAACCGCTCGTCTTAACGAAGGGTCACCGGTTCGATAATTCGGTTTATCAAGCTTGGCTTTTTAGTAAATCTTTCTTCTACATCAGATAAATTGGTTAGCTTAACTAACGCATTAATCGCCAAGTAACGAATTGGTTCAATTTCCCAATTTCTAGAACGTCGATTTACAAAATGCAAATCCCTAATTTCTGATTGATTATCCGATACTTCTGCTGCCATTGCTTTGCCTGCTAAATATGTCATAGTCATTCCGTCTCCAGCATAACCACCAAGTTCGCCATATCCACGCTGGTTATCCCAGCGAACATAAGGCTCCCAATCACGCGTAATTGCAATCGCGCCACCCCATGAATGTGTGAACTTAATATCTTTAAGCTGTGGAAACCAACGTCTAGTTAGATTTCGTAACGCTTCATGAGTTTTACTGGAATTTTCGATAGCAGAACTACGTTTGGATTTGAATGGATATCGCGCGCCTCGGCCTCCGATTGCTAATCGATTATCAGCAGTTCGTTGAGCATAATTAATAAGATGTGAACCCTCCGCGAAGGTGGCACGATCAATATTTCCAACTTCGCGCCAAAACTGCGTTGAAAGTGGTTCGGTAGCAACCATTAACGAATAAAGTGGAATTTGTTCGCGTGGTGCGCTTCGAAATACTTCAACACCGTTAATTATTCGCGGCGCTCTAACTAAGTTGCTGCCCACTAATAATTGGCCAGAATCTGCAATCGTGGCAGCTGAATTTTCATAAATAGCCACGCCCTTTTTGGTGAGATGGCGGGCTAATCCGAGCAAGAGCTCCATCGGATTCACAACCGCAGAAGCCGGCGTGTGTAATGCACCGATCGAATCTGCAATTAAAATCTTTTCGGCCAATTCAGATTTGGATAGCCATCGATGGTCTGCATCTTCGCCAGCTTTTAATCGGGTGACTTGACCGGGATTTCTCGCAAATATTATGGATCCACCACTTGTAAAATTTGCTTCGGCTGCAAATTCGTTAGCAAAGTTGCCAATTTCATTTATTGAAGCTTTAAGCGCTGCAAAAATCGCAGCAGCAGCGTTTTTTCCGATCCGCTTGGTTAATACATTTTTTGACACTGGATAGTCTGAAGAGACCCAACCACCATTCCTACCGCTAGCTCCGAACCCAAGATGGCGAGCCTCGAAAATTGCAATCTTTAAATTTGGATCACCAGCAATTAAATGGAAAGCGCTCCACAATCCAGAAAATCCACCACCGATAATTGCAATATCTAAATCTAGATTTTGATCTAACGTTGGATAATTACTGGGATTAACAGAATCTGCCCAAAGCGACAGATTTCGTTCGAGCGACATTTTTAAAGCGCTGGCGCTTCAAACCCGGTTGCTTTATGGGCACCATCACACCACGGTTTATTACTTGAATTGCCGCAACGGCACAATGAGAAATCTGTTTTAGATTCGATTACGTTGCCATCCGCATCAACAATATCAACAGTTCCAGTGATCCGAATCGAACCATTTTCTTTAATTCGCATAGTTACTTTTTCCGACATGTTAGCTCCTAATCTAGATAGTCTCTTAATACTTGTGACCGAGATGGGTGACGCAATTTCGACATAGTTTTCGATTCAATCTGGCGGATTCGTTCCCGAGTTACGCCGTAAACCTTACCAATTTCATCTAGCGTCTTTGGCTGGCCATCAGTTAATCCAAATCGCATCGCAACTACGCCAGCTTCGCGCTCCGATAACGTATCAAGAACCGAGTGCAATTGCTCTTGCAATAGGGTGAACGAAACCGCATCGGCCGGAACGATTGCTTCTGAGTCTTCAATTAAATCGCCGAACTCAGAATCGCCCTCTTCGCCAAGTGGTGTGTGTAATGAAATCGGTTCGCGACCATATTTTTGAACTTCGACAACTTTTTCCGGCGTCATATCGAGCTCTTTAGCGAGCTCTTCTGGGGTCGGTTCGCGACCTAAATCTTGCAACATCTGACGCTGTACCCGAGCAAGTTTGTTAATAACTTCAACCATATGAACTGGAATACGAATTGTTCGCGCTTGGTCGGCCATCGCACGCGTAATTGCTTGGCGAATCCACCAAGTTGCATAAGTCGAGAACTTATAACCTTTGGTGTAATCAAATTTTTCAACTGCGCGAATTAGACCCAAGTTTCCTTCTTGAATTAGATCCAAAAAGAGCATGCCACGTCCGGTGTAACGCTTTGCTAGCGAAACCACAAGACGTAAGTTTGCTTCGAGCAAGTGGTTTTTCTTGCGTCGGCCAATAGCGGCTAGCTCTTCTAGCTCTTTCTTTAATCGCTTATCAATTTTCTCAGTACGTGATGCGAGTTTGATTTCACCTTTGCCGGATTTCAAAGCGGCTTCCGCAAAAAGTCCAGCTTCGATCGCCATTGCAAGTTCTACTTCTAGCTCAGCATTTAGCAGCGCGACTCGACCAATTTGTTTTAAATAATCTTTCACTGGGTCGGCAGTTGCACCTGCAGTTAAAACTGTCTGCGGTGGCGCATCATCTTCTTCACTATCTTTAAGTGTGAAGGCATTTACCTCATTGGTGGATTCTTCAGTTAAGTTAACAACTCGAACTTCAGCTTTATCTGGATCAACTGGTTCTTCTGGAGTATCCGCAACCAAAGCATCTAAATCTTCAAGTTCTACTTCTTCTAACTCGACATCTTCGCCATCAATCTTCTCAACAACTTTTTTTCCGCCCTTAGCAATTGAAGCGTTCGACACACCAGACTTTGCAGCTTTCTGTGCTTCTAACTCAGCCTTGGTTGGAAAACGATGCGGCCCTTTTTTCTTTGCAGCAGCAGCAGTTGCTTCAGCCGCGCGCTTTAATTTCAGCGCTTCTAATTCAGCTTTAGTTGGAAATAATCTTGGCCCAGCAATTTTCTTAACCGGTTTCTTAACCGGTTTCTTAGCAACTTTCTTAGCCGCTTTCTTTACAATTTTTTTTGTAGATGGCTTCGCAACTTTCTTCGCAACTTTCTTCTTCTTTGCGTTTTTGAGCGCACGAGTTACAGCCACTGATCGTCCTTTGTTTTGTCTGGCAACTTCACCAGGTAGTAATTCTCTTGGTTTTTCGGTCTTGCTCTCTTGGCTATATTATAATTTGTCCACAGGTTAATTTCTTACCAAATTGCGCGAAACGCGGGTCTATCTGCCCACTAAATCTAGTTTTAGCCCCAATTCGATGGTTTCTCGGATGATTTCACCGACAGATTCCACCTCAATCAGGAATCCATCATGACCAAAAGGTGAATTGATGGTCTTAACCGGTTTTGCACTCGGCGTTAGCTCCACGATCTCAGCCTGCAACCGCGGCGGGAAAAGACGGTCAGTATCGATTGAGACCACCACTACCGGGACTTCTACAGTGGCTAACGCTGCCGCTACCCCACCACGATCCCGCCCCACATCATGTGAATTCATGGCATCGGTAAGTGAAATATAAGTATTTGCATCGAAACGATTCTGTAATTTATCAGCTTGATGATCAAGATAAGACTCAACCGCATATCTACCAGTTTCATCGCCTTGCAATTCTCGTCCGAATCGCACATCCATTTCAGCTTCGGTTCGATATGTAAGGTGGGCTATTTTTCGCGCAATTCCCATTCCAGCAACGGGTCCAGAATCCTGATCATAATAATCGCCGCCAAAAAAATTTGGATCGGCTTTGATTGCAGTTATTTGAATTGAAGCAGTTCCGATTTGATCGCCAGTTGCGACCGCAGAAGATCCGATGGTACAGATTGCGCCAATTCGCTCCGGATATTGAATTGCCCACTCCAAAGATCGCATTCCGCCAAGCGAAGGGCCAACTGCAATTACATATCCTGGGATATTTAATTTATTTGTGAATGTAACCTCTGCTTCAACCATATCTCGAATTGTTAAAACTGGAAATCTAGAACCCCAACGTTTCCCGTCCGAGGCAATTGAAGATGGTCCGGTACTTCCTTGGCAGCCACCAATTACATTTGGACAAATTATAAAATATTTATCAGTATCGAACGGCAGGCCGGGGCCCACCATCGATGGCCACCAACCCGGTACATCAGACCATCCAGTTAAGGCATGGTTTATTAAGATTGCATTCGATTTCGACTCGTTTAAAGCTCCCCAACTTTGATAAGCAATAGTTATATTAGGAAGGATTTCACCTGATTCAAGTTCTAAATCGCCGATATTTAGAAAGCGGCGATCACCGGGATCATGGTCTTCCAACCATGCCCCGGTAACTCGACGATTAAACTCAGATGTTGCCATCTTTATTTCGCTCCGGCGAACCCAACTTCAAGGTCTGCCTTGATGTCATTGATATTCTCTAAACCAAGACTTAACCGAATTAGCCCTGGTGTAACACCCGCAGTTAACTGCTCTTCTGGCGATAGCTGTGAGTGCGTTGTCGAAGCTGGGTGAATCACTAAGGATCGAACATCACCGATATTTGCTACGTGGGAGAAGAGATTTAACGCTTCCACAAACTTTTTACCAGCTTCAATTCCGCCCTTGATCTCGAATGAAAGTACCGAACCACTTCCTTTAGGTGCGTATTTCTTAGCTAGCGCATTCCATTTTGATGAAGGTAGCGATGCGTAATTTACTTTTTCAACTTGTGGATGATTTTCTAACCAGTCCGCAGTTGCTTTTGCATTTTCAACATGGCGTTCGATACGAAGGCTTAGAGTTTCCAGACCTTGTGCCAATAACCAAGCGTTAAATGGGCTAACGGCAGCGCCGATATCGCGAAGCAGAGTTAGTCGGATTTTAAAGATGTAAGCAAGGTTTGCACCAAATGCCGAACCGACACCAAGTGCTTGCGCATAAACCAAACCATGATAACTCTGATCTGGCGTATTGAAGTTCTTAAAACGTTCTGGATATTTGGCATAATCAAATTTGCCAGAATCCACGATAGCGCCAACTACGGTATTTCCATGGCCGGATAAGAATTTAGTTGCAGAGTGAATTACCACGTCCGCACCGTGTTCGATTGGACGAATCAAAAATGGTGTCGCAACAGTGTTATCTACTATTAACGGAACTCCAGCATCGTGTGCAACTTTTGCAACTGCTGCGATATCCAATATGTCGTTCTTAGGATTGGCAATTGTTTCGCCAAATAGCGCTTTAGTATTTGGTCGAATCGCTTTCTTCCAACTCTCTGGGTCATCTGGATTCTCAACGAAAGTAACTTCGATGCCAAATTTGGGAAGTGTGTAATGGAATAAGTTGTAAGTGCCACCGTAGAGTGATGGTGACGAAACAATATGATCGCCAGCCTCAGCAACGTTTAACACCGCGAAAGTTGTTGCGGCAGAACCGGATGCAAGCAATAGCGCAGCAACGCCACCTTCAAGTGATGCAATTCGTTGTTCAACTGCATCTTGAGTTGGGTTCATGATGCGGGTGTAAATATTTCCAAGTTCAGCTAAACCAAATAAATCTGCGGCATGTTTAGTGTCGCGGAATTGATATGCAGTTGTTTGGTAGAGCGGAAGCGCTCGTGCGCCTGTTGTTGGATCAGGAGTTTGTCCCGCGTGAATTTGACGCGTTTCGAACTCGGAATCAGTTACGGAAAATGAAGCCATTGCAAAAACCTCCCCAGATATAAGGGGGCCTGACTATTAGTGCAGACCCACGCTTGCCGAATGCACTTTGCATACGACCTGGTCTTCACCCGGAGCACCCCACCGTGGTGGAGGGTTGCCGTCCAGTAAGCCGGGGCTAATACCTGGAACTCATGACCTGGGGTAAGAGTAGAAAAGATTTTCCTAAATGTCCAACCCTAAAACCAAATTACAAAGTGGCGGTTGATAGCCCGTGCGCGGCAGCCACCGCTTGGTAATAGACCTTGCCCTCATGGACGTTCAATCCGAGCGCAAGCGAGCGATCTTTCGCCATTGCATCGCGCCAACCGAGGTTAGCCAATGCCAAGGCATATCTAAGCGTTACGTTTGAGAGCGCATAGGTTGACGTCGCTGGAACTGCACCAGGCATATTTCCAACGCAATAGAAAATTGAGTTATGAACTTGGAAAGTTGGTTCGGCATGGGTTGTGACATGTGAATCTGCAAAGCAACCACCTTGGTCGATTGCAATATCAACCAAAACGCTACCTGGTTTCATCTTTGAAACTAATTCATTCGAAACCAACTTAGGTGCTTTTGCCCCAGCAACCAATACCGCGCCTATTACCAAATCAGCTTCCATTACTTGTTGTTCAATTTCATAAGTATTTGAAGCCAAAGTTGTAACAGTTCCGTCAAAGAGATGATCAATCTCCCCTAATTTTTTCTGGTTTACATCTAAGACCGTTACATCAGCGCGCATGCCGTGAGCAATTGATGCTGCCGCAATTCCGGAAACTCCGCCGCCAAGTACAACAACTTTTCCAGGACGAACTCCAGGTACACCGCCAAGTAATACGCCGCGGCCACCATTGCTCTTTTGCAGCGCTGCTGCGCCAACCTGCACCGACATTCGGCCAGCCACTTCACTCATCGGAGCAAGTAGCGGAAGCGCGCCATCAACTTCTACAGTTTCGTAAGCAATCCCGGTGATGCCGCTCTTGATCAACGCATCGGTACATTCTTTAGATGCTGCAAGGTGTAAATAAGTAAATAGAACTTGGCCCGCGCGCATTTTTGGATATTCAGCTGCGATTGGTTCTTTAACTTTTAATACTAATTCTGATCGCTTCCAAATTTCATCAGAAGTTGCAACGATTTGTGCCCCGACTACCTTGTATGCATCGTCCGAGAGCGCTGATCCAACACCCGCATTAGTTTCAATTAATACCGTGTGCCCCGATTTAATAAATTCGTGAACTCCGGCAGGAGTTATTGCAACGCGAAATTCATTATTTTTGATTTCTTTGGGTACGCCAACAATCACGGTACTGCCTCCTCGTAGCGAACCAAATGTTCGCACGATGAGCGATGCTACTCCGAAAAGAGTGCGTCGCAGATCTTTGGGTGTAGGTCAGCGCGCATAGTGGCAAAAGTCTCAGGAGGCCAGCCCGCGTTAAATACTTGCCGCAATAGCTTTGCAAGTGGGTACTTATCGTCATCACTCTGGGCTCTATCTAAAGCTCGTTGCGCCAACGCTCCCTCTCCCTTCTCATATGAAGTTGCGGCAAAGAGCGTTGCTACCGGAGCGATATAACCAGATGGTGCAATCCGCAACAACCAGCGCCACAAATTCCAGTAAAGGTCGATATTTTCGGAACAAATCGAGCCAAGTGCAAAATCGCGCACCTGTAAATCATGTAAGCGAACCAGCACTAACGCAATTAATTCTTGATTCTTAGAAATTCCACCAGTTTCAAATTCATTGACCAGATCCATTACCGCCTCAGCGCCCTCACGCTGAAGCAGTTTTGGATCATCGTCGTAATCAATTGTGGGAACGGAATTGATTACCTCTAATAAATCTGGATCAGCGCTGATATGGGAAATGGATTCAACTAATTCATTTAAATCTTGAAACGGTAACGGGTTTCCCAGCGCAACTTGCTCAGCCGCAATTCGAGAATCACTCAGAACCGGAAGTGGGTTCCCTTCGATTGGACAGCATTCGCTATCTGCACAAATAGACGAACGCCATCTCCCAGCTTTAACCACAATCGCTTCTCGTAAATTTATATTTCTTATTGAGAGCGCATCTTTAATTGCTTCTAATAAACTTTCACAATCAAGAATTTGATCTGGTAGGTACGCAACTAGCAAAGCGCTCTCAGATTGGTCCCGCTCGAGATGCGCAACTAAATTATCGATTTGTTCGGAGTCAAAATCTGTTGGGAAATCAACGCGCATCGCCATCCCAACTAGGTCATCTTTGAGGCCGATTAAAACTAATGAATTCTCCGGCTGGTAGCCCACGAGAAATGGAACTGCTGCTAATAAATCATGAGGTGTAGTTAAAGTTGTCATTGGCAAATAATGACTTTTCCGTTGCCTTAATAGATTTTCGGAACTTAAAAATGTGTAAAACTAATGGCGGTTTATAACGGCTAATCAGTAAATCTTGTAGGAGCGGGAATCACTTCAATTTCTTCAGTAACGCTCTGCTTGATTAAGCCGCCTGAGATAGGTGCAATCACGCCACCGACCGTCCAAGTACCGGACCAGGAAATCAACAATCGAACTTGGTAGTTGTTGGCACGATGATAAGTATGAGTTATTAACGTTAAGGGATATGGGGCGCCGGTGAGCGGTGTAATAAATAGATCGCCATCCCCATAACTCCAGGTAAATAGCGGATGTAACTCAACTGTTACTGGAACATCTAAAACCATCACGATAGTTCTAAAAGATGTTGGCGTATTAGTCCAAAAATTTACTGGTACTTGCAATAAGACTGGGCCAAAGGGTTGGCGGTAGATGGCACCTGTCGGTAAAAGTTTTGTGATGCGATCGCTTAAATCAGCGCTATTCACAGTTTTAGTTTTTGGCTTTCTCGCATAAGTGCGCTTGGGTGCTGGGCTTTTCTTCGCGACTATCGGTTTTGGTAACCACGGAATCCAAACTTTCTTTACGATAGTACGTTTTGGTCGAGGAGAAGCGCTCGTTCCGGCGGAACTTCCACCAGCGCTCCCTTTTTTTGATGCTGTAATTACTATTTGGTTGGAAGTTGGATCAGCTACTACATCGATACAAATCTCCGCGGTACAGGTTGCGTAAGCCGTAGTTGTAAATAAGTTTGTAAGTAAAATTATTGTTAGTAGTCGTTTCATCCAACGCTGCTTCCTGTGATTAACCAGCCGCCATCTGTTTTTGTTAAAGCAAAATTTGTTGCTATCTCTTTAACGGGCCAACTTTCTACTGATCCGCTTTCTCGGTTGATTTTCAATACTTCGGTTCGAGTAACAAGTACTTTCATCGCAATTGCATCAGCTCCAATTCGAAGCGGTGCAATATCTCTTACCAAGTAATCCCCGCCTAGCAAATTTGAGGTTTTATAAATCTCAGCAATATTTTTGCTAATTACCAAGCAGCCACAACGATCAAATTTGCCGCTAATAAGCTCCGAAATATCACCACTGTCCAGCGCGCTATTTAGCGCTTGAAAATATCGAAGTACTTCATCCAATGCCGCGGTTGGAATTTGAGTAGGAATACCACTACTAGTAATAGGTTTAGAAATTTCATTGAGTAAGGATGAGCCTTCACTCCGCTCACAGGCGGTTAACGGAATTATTGTGGTGGCGATAAGTATTAGTGACTGTAATCTCAATTGGAGCATAGTTTCGTGATGATAAGACTTGGCTCGGTTTCACCTTCGGCCAACTTTTCTAATCTGTGTAAAACTAAGGGCTATGAGTGCGCATGATGGCGATGGTTGGGTTCAATGTAATTGCGGTTCAAAACACTGGGGCATACATGGGGCTGCCGGCTTATTGCTTGTAAGAGATGGCCGGATTTTGTTGCAACATCGAGCACCGTGGGTACATAACGGTGACACCTGGGGAATTCCGGGCGGTGCTCGAGATTCTCATGAAACCATCTTGGAAGCTGCGCTACGCGAAGCTAATGAAGAAATTGGCGTAGCTGCTCACTTAGTAACTCCCGTAAAAACTTATCTCGATGACCACGGAGATTGGAGTTATCACACTGTTATTGCAACTGCCGATATTGAATTGCAAGCTTATGAAATGAATGATGAATCTATGGAAGTGCGTTGGATTTTATTCAATGAAGTCGGGGCTCACAATTTGCATCCAAGCTTTGCAAAATCTTGGCCCGAGATTTCTAAGTTAATTACTTCGCTAAATTTGAATTAGCTATATTGCTCGTGCAATTTTGCAAGTGATTCTCTAACAATTGCGCCATCACCGGTACGCCACAGCGGTGGCATGGAATTCAAAAGAATGGAACCGTATCTTTTGGTAACAATTCTTGAATCTAAAATCGCGACAACGCCACGATCATCGAGTGATCGAATTAAACGACCGGTTCCTTGAGCTAGCAATAACGCTGCTCGAGGCAATGAAACTTGCATAAATCCAGAACCGCCGGCCGCATCAATTTCCGCTGCGCGGGCAGACATCACCGGGTCATCTGGGCGAGGAAATGGAATCCGGTCTATCGCAACCAGAGTGCATGAAGGGCCAGGCACATCAACGCCTTGCCAGAGACTCATTGTGCCTAACAAGATTGAAGTTGGGTCTTTTTCAAAACGTTCTACAAGTGAACCAACGGTATCGCCGCGTCGTTGCGTGATGATTGAAATCGGTAACTCTGCCAACACTTTTCGCAGGTGTTCATCAGCAGCTTCAACGCCGCGCCAAGATGAAAAAAGCGCGAGGGTTCGGCCACCAGCAGCATCTATTAATTCACCAAGTTCAGTTAGCGCTTCTTTACTTGGGCCATCGCGACCTGGCTCTGGCAAATGTTTTGGTAAATAAAGCATCCCTTGATTGGCAAAATCAAATGGTGATCCAACATCTAACATCGTGACATTTGATGGATCGATATCCCAATTGCTATCGGAATCTTCGTTCTCTCCTGCTTGGATTCCAAGATTTCGCGCAATTGCATCAAAACCTTTTCCAACTGTGAGCGTAGCGCTAGTTGCAATAACTGGAGTTTTCGAAAAGAGGTTTTTCCGAAGTTCTGCTGAAACATCAAGTGGAGCTAAATAGAGAGTGGAGAAATTCGGTTCAAACCACATGACATATCCATGGCCAATTTTTAACATTTTGGTCGCTGTTTGTTTTACTTCATTAACTGCGCCTTTCACCCGAGCTCTTTCAGCAATTGAGTCCGGGTCGATAATTTCCGCATCTGCATTTATCGCAGCACCAAGTGCTTCGGCCGCCTCCTTTATTTTTCTTACTGGTGCTTCTAGTTGAGATGGCAATTCATCGAGGCGGCGTTGTTCATCGCGGTTGTTGCGATAATCATCGGCGTAATCTGCAATAGCTGCCGCAAGGCCATCCGCAGCTTTTGAGAATGCATCTGATGTTTTGCCCGGCATATGTCGTTTTGCCATTTGAGCAGCGCGAATAACTCTGCCAGAGGTAAGTTCTTCGGTGACTGCTTGAGTCGTGCGATCCATGAATTCATGGGCTTCATCGAGCACAATCGCATCGCGGTCCGGCAAAATCGGATGCGAATCCACGATTTCAATTGCGAGCAGAGTGTGATTTGTGACGACAATATCGGCGGTCTGGGCTTTCGCTTTTGCATTAACTGCAAAACATTTTGTACCGAATTGGCAATCATCCGCGCCAACGCATTCACGACCTGAAACCGAATTGGCTAACCAAACTCGGCGATCTACATCTGGGGCATCGTCGCGATCGCCGGATGCTCCAGGAGACTCGGCCCATGCACGAAGCCGTTTTGCATCTTTACCGAGCACGCCGATTTCCAAAAGTACTTCACCATCAGGATCTGGGAGTTCACTATTCATTTTCTGCAAGCAGAGATAGTTCCCAACGCCTTTGTAGATTGCAAAAGATAAATCGCGGCCAAGCTCTTTCTCCAGAGCTTCCTTAATCTTTGGCAGATCTCGTTCGATTAATTGACGTTGTAAGGCAAGCGTTGCGGTTGCTACTAAAACTTTCTTCCCATGAACTAGCGCTGGAATTAAATACGCCAGAGATTTACCAGTGCCGGTGCCGGCTTGGACTAAAAGATGGTGGCGATCATTTAGCGCGTTTGCTACCGCTTCTGCCATCTCAATTTGACCAGAGCGAGGTGATCCCCCAATTGCTTGGACTGCAACGTCGAGCGCGCTTCTAACTTTTGCGCCGAGTTGTGAAGAGGCCATGTGGAAACCTTACTGTTGAAATTAAATAAAAAAACGAGCCCCAATAATTGAGGCTCGTTTCTTAATTACTTGTGGATTAGCTGCAACCAGATGTAGCGCCGCAACCTTCACAGACATAGCAAGCGCCAGACATTCGCATCTTTACGCCGCAAGTCATGCATAGTGGGGCATCTGTCTTAACTCCAGATAGTTGTTCCATCAATTCAGTTGAAGAACCGATATGTGATGGCGCAGCCTCAATCTTTACCTCAGTTTTTACAACTGCAGGCTTTGGCGCAACTGGAGCCGCTGCAATTGGCGCAGCAACTTCAATTGCGGTGTATTCGCCGGTATCTAAAGCTTTTGCACGCTCTGCTGCGGTGTAAAGACCAAGTGATGAGCGATCATCAAATGGTAAGTAATCCAAAGCTAACCGACGGAAGATGTAATCCATCATGGATTGCGCAATGCGGATATCTGGATCATCGGTCATTCCGGCTGGTTCGAAGCGTAAGTTGGTGAACTTCTGTACGTAAGTATCTAGCGGTACGCCATATTGGAGACCGATTGATACTGCAATTGAGAATGCATCCATTACGCCAGCAAGAGTTGAACCTTGCTTGCCTAGTTTTAAGAATACTTCGCCGAGTTTTCCATCGTCGTAAGTACCAGCGGTCATGTAACCCTCTGCGCCTGCTACTGAGAATGATGTAGTGCGCGATGGTCGTGACTTAGGTAAACGCTTACGAGTTGCTGGAGCCGGAGCTGCACTAACAGTTTCATCTGTCTTTGCTGCTTTGCCATCAGAGAGCGGTTGTCCGACTTTGCAATTATCGCGATAGACCGCGAGCGCTTTTAGTCCGAGTTTCCAACCTTCGTAGTAAACCTCTTCTACATCGGCAACAGTTGCATCTGCAGGGAGGTTAACGGTTTTTGAAATCGCACCAGATAGGAATGGTTGGCAAGCAGCCATCATTCTTACGTGGCCCATAGGAGCGATAGAACGGGCACCTAAGGCGCAATCAAAGACGTCATAGTGTTCGGTCTTAAGTCCAGGGGCATCGATCACGTGGCCATTTGCTCCGATGTATTCCACGATGGCTTCAACTGTCTCTTCGGTGTAACCGAGTTTGCGAAGCGCAGCTGGCACAGTTTGGTTCACGATCTGCATTGAGCCGCCGCCAACTAACTTCTTAAATTTAACTAGCGAGAAGTCTGGTTCGATACCAGTGGTATCGCAATCCATCATTAGGCCGATAGTTCCAGTTGGTGCAAGAACTGAAGCTTGGGCATTTCGCCAGCCATTCTTTTCACCAATAGTTACGCCCTTTTCCCACTCCTTATTGGCCTCTATCCAAACATCGCGATCTAGCGTTGTGGCAGATTTAGCTGCGGTAGAAGCTGCTTGGTGCTTTCGCATAACCCGAGTGTGTGGCGCTGCATTTCGAGCATAACCTTCATAAGGTCCAACGATTCCGGCAAGTTCTGCAGAACGTCGGTATGAAGTACCGGTCATAAGTGAGGTAATCGCACCAGCAAGTGCACGTCCGCCCTCAGAATCGTATGCAAGACCAGAGGCCATAAGGAGCGCTCCGATATTTGCGAATCCAATTCCAAGTTGACGGTAAGCACGAGTTGTTACGCCAATTGCCTCGGTTGGGAAATCTGCAAAACAGATTGAGATATCCATAGCGGTGATAATCATTTCGGTTGCTTTAACAAAAGTTTTAGCATCAAATGATCCGTCAGCTTTAAGGAACTTCATTAAATTTAACGAAGCCAGGTTGCAAGAAGAGTTATCAAGTGACATGTATTCAGAACATGGGTTTGATGCATTGATGCGACCAGTTTCAGGATTGGTGTGCCAATCGTTGATGGTGTCGTCATATTGGATTCCTGGATCTGCGCAAGCCCAAGCAGCCTGCGCCATTTTGCGGAATAAATCTTTCGACTCTACTTTTTCAATAACTTCGCCAGATGCGCGAGCAACTAATCCGAATTGATCGCCGTTCTCATAGGAACGCATGAATGAATCTGATACTCGAACTGAGTTATTTGCGTTTTGGTATTGCACCGAGATGATGTCTTTGCCACCAAGGTCCATATCAAATCCAGCATCACGAAGCGCGCGAATTTTATCTTCTTCATTAACTTTGGTTTCAATAAATTCTTCAATATCTGGATGATCAACATCTAGAACAACCATCTTCGCAGCGCGACGGGTTGCGCCACCGCTCTTGATAGTTCCAGCAGAAGCATCAGCGCCACGCATGAAAGAGACCGGCCCAGATGCAGTTCCGCCTGATTTTAGAAGTTCTTTTGATGAGCGAATTCGGGAGAGGTTTAACCCTGCGCCGGATCCACCTTTGAAAATCATGCCCTCTTCACGGTACCAATTAAGGATTGATTCCATGGTGTCATCGACCGAGAGGATGAAACACGCAGAAACTTGTTGTGGTGCATTAGTTCCGACGTTGAACCAGACTGGTGAGTTAAAGGAGAAAATTTGATTCATTAACATATGAGTTAATTCGTGTTCGAAAATTTCAGCATCTACATCAGTTGCGAAATATCCATTTTCTTTACCAGACTTTGTGTATGAAAGAACTACGCGGTCGATCACTTGCTTTAGCGACCATTCGCGATTTTCATATCCGACAGCCCCGCGGAAATATTTTGTTGTAACAATGGTCGATGCGTTTACCGACCATGAATCTGGAAACTCAACGCTGCGTTGTTCGAAAACAACTTCGCCGGTCCGCCAATTTGTTTGAACCACATCGCGACGTTCCCATGTGACCGTGTCATATGGATGAACGCCAGGAGTGGTGTAAACCCGCTCAATTGTTAAACCTTTACCTGCTTTTGCTTTTGAGCCTACGCGGTTTACGACCGTATCCGACATTTTCATTTCTCCAGTTTCTCTGCTTGATAAATCTAATTTGATTTTTATCTTCTTCTTTTAAAACGTCTTTTTATCTACTTTTCGATGCGTGAAAACTTCACTTAAGTTGTGGGAAGGAAATCTTTTCTGAAAGCTGCGAAGGCATAGCGCGGAGAAGTGCGATCTCGCCTTCGAAATCATCAAGAGAGGAGAAGTTACGGTACACCGAGGCGTAACGTAAGTAAGCAACCTCGTCGAGCTCTCGGAGTGGCGCAAGAATAGCCATGCCCACTTCTTGAGCTTCAATTTCGGCCTGTCCGGTAGCGCGGAGAGTCTCTTCAACTCGCTGCGCCAGTAGAGCTAAATCATCATCGTTAACTGGACGTCCCTGGCAGGCCTTTCGAACGCCAGCGATCACCTTTTCCCGACTAAATGGTTCGGTAGCGCCGCTACGTTTAATAATGGCTAATACCGAAGTCTCTTGGGTTGAAAAGCGAGAGCCACATTGCGTGCACTCTCTGCGACGACGAATTGCAGTGCCTTCTTCGGCCGGACGCGAGTCAACTACTCGAGAATCATCATGTCGGCAGAACGGGCAATTCATTTCGGCGTGTCATCCTTTCAATCCAGATTATTTAGCGATTTTGGGTGTATTAGTGCTATCCCTCAAAACCCCCACTAATGGAAGTCTATCGCATCTTTACCCCAACATCTAGTGGTAACAATAAAGGGATAGTTGAGAGTTCCCCCGCATCTAGAAGCTAGAACTTTTCTGGCGTGTCGAAATCCTAGCGAGCGCTACTTGATTGGGATGTAGATCCGCTGGCCTGCCTTCAACTCCGGAGATTTGAGGCTATTGAGCTCGGTAATTTCATCAACAGCTGCAAGTAGGTCACCATCGCTGATGCTGCCAGCGATAGACCAGAGCGTTTCTCCGGGCGCTACCACAATCTCTTGATAGGTAGTTTTAGTTGAGCTGGTTAAATCTGATTGCGCAAACGCAGAATAGCCCGCCACAATTAAAACTAAACTTGAAGAAATAACCGCCAGCCTTGCAACGAAGCGGCCTCTAGAAGTTAACGAAACGCTTGATTTATAAGGGTTTTTAAGCGAGTTATTGAAAGCTATCGTGGACATTTTTTCTCCTGCTTTATATCTAACCGGCCTTGGTCGATCACTGGGGATAGTGTTCGAACGCCTGTTCTAATACAGAAGGTACACCCCACCACCGACACTCGCAAGTTAATTTAGAACATTTGTTTGATTATTTAGCAATTTTGTTCTAACCTACGGTTATGAGCAAAATCAGCAAGCCCAGCAAAAGCAAGGTAACCGAACTCCCAGATGGCCCTACCGATGAGCATGGCCTTACCCCACGCCAAGCGAAGATCCTCTTTGCAATTAAGCGAGCCATGGAGGCCAATGGTTATCCGCCATCAATGCGTGAAATTGGCGAAGCCGCGGGTCTCGCCTCCCCATCAAGTGTGAAATATCAACTCGAAGCTTTAGAAGAAAAAGGCTTTATCCGTCGCGACCCTTCACGTGGTCGAGCTCTTGAAGTATTACTTCCTGGGGAAAATTCACATGACTCAATCACCCCAGAGCGAACCCATAACGTGCCGCTAGTAGGTCGAATTGCCGCAGGTGGACCAATCACTGCAACGCAAGAGATTGAGGAGCTCTATCCGCTCCCAGCTTCCTTGGTTGGTGAAGGCGAACTATTTATGTTGAAGGTTGTTGGAGACTCAATGATTGACCTTGCGATCTGCGATGGCGATTTCGTGGTTATCCGCTCCCAAAAATCTTGCGAAAAGGGCGAGATCGTTGCGGCCATGATCGATGGCGAAGCAACCGTTAAAACTTTCTCCAAAAAAGATGGCCACGTGTGGTTACTTCCGGCAAACGAGAACTACTCGCCTATCGCGGGAGATGCTGCCGAAATCCTTGGCAAAGTAACAGCGGTACTTCGATCAGTTCGTTAATTACTTTCTAGGATTTATATTTAACAAGCACATGGGCGAGCGCACCATCAACTCGCACATGTAGCGCAGTACCTTCTGGCAAGTACTCCTCGCTAATAATTTCACCGTGCTCATGAATTTGGCTAACTAAATCGCCGCGATCATATGGCAGTAAAACTCTAACTTCTTCTCGTGGCCTTGGCAGCGACGTTTCAATTGCCCGTAATAAAGTAGCGATTCCAAAACCGGTATGAACTGAGATTGCATATGCATCTGGTTCCTCGCGAAGTAACTCCATCATCACTTCAGAATCAGCGATATCAGCCTTATTTATCGCGATTATTTCAGGAATTTTATCGCCACCAATTTCGCGGATGACTTCACGTACCGCTTTAATCTGTCCTTTTGGATCTGCGTGTGAGCCATCAACAATATGAACTATTAAATCTGCGCCAGAAACCTCTTCTAAGGTTGATTTAAATGCATCAATTAATTGATGAGGCAGATGTTTAACAAATCCGACAGTGTCGCTGAGGGTATAAATCCGGCCATCGTTAGTTTCAGTCTTTCTTACCGTCGGATCGAGAGTGGCAAAGAGGGCGTTCTGGACCAATACCCCAGCATTTGTTAATCGATTAAGCAACGAAGATTTACCCGCATTTGTATACCCAGCAATCGCGACTGAGGGAATTGAGTTTCTGCGACGTTCTTGGCGTTTGGTATCGCGCGATATTTTCATCTCGCCAATTTCACGATTTAGTTTCGCCATCTTGTCACGAATTCGGCGGCGATCAACTTCTATTTTGGTTTCACCGGGGCCACGCCCACCAATGCCACCTGCTTGGCGCGAAAGTGAATCGCCCCAACCTCGTAGCCGCGGTAGTAAATAACTCATCTGGGCTAGCTCTACTTGGGCTTTACCCTCTTTGCTCTTTGCGTGTTGCGCAAAAATATCAAGAATTAACGCAGTCCGATCTACAACTTTTACTTTAACTTTATCTTCAAGATTTCTCAGTTGTGAAGGACTTAATTCGCCATCACAAATTACAGTATCTGCACCAGAAGAATTAACAACCGCTTTGAGTTCTTGAACTTTTCCCGAACCGATAAAAGTCGCCGAATCTGGTTTATCACGCCGTTGAATTAGCGCTTCTAATACCGTGGACCCAGCAGTCTCAGCTAACGCTTTTAATTCTGCCATTGAGTTTTCAGCATCAACGATGGTGCCTTCGGTCCATACCCCAACCAAAATGACGCGCTCTAGTCGAAGTTGGCGATATTCAGCTTCAGAGATATCGGTAAGTTCGGTAGATAACCCAGCAACCCGGCGAAGTGCCGCTCGGTCACTTAAATCTTGTTGGGTTGATTCAAATTGATCTGGCTTAAATTCAGCTTCATCAAATTCAGCAGTAACTCTTGCATTCTCAGCCAACATCGCTTCGAACTCGTCTTCATTAAAATCTTTAGCCAAGAAATTGTCCCAAATCATGATCTTCTAAGAGCACTGCTGGCCCGCTTAAGGTGGCATTTGAATGGCCATCAATCTCAACAACTAATCGGCCACCTGGTGGGTTTATCACCCATTTAGCCGGCAAATTAGCGCCTTTTTTGATGGTTGCGGCGAGCGCGACCGCACAGGTACCAGTACCGCAAGAGCGAGTTTCGCCGCTACCGCGTTCGTGGACTCGCATCGCAATTTCACCGTTTTCTAGAAATTGTACAAACTCAACATTTACACCTTCTGGGTAAGTTTCTTTTGGGCGAACTACTGGTGGATGTTTTAAATCCCCTACTTCGGAAATATCGTCAACGAAAACGACGGCATGCGGGTTGCCTACGTTGATATTTAAACCGCTCCAAACTTTTCCGTTATTTGCGGCAGTGATCTCGCCCGCTTCTTGCGCAACTTTCCCTAGGTTTACCGAGATATCTCCAGCATCTGGACAGGCTAAATATTTCGCACCGTCTCTAGTGTTGATTGAAAATATTCCAGAAGTTTGGTGTCCCCGATCTACCAAATAGCGAGCCATCACTCGGATGCCATTTCCGCACATTTCAGCAATCGAACCATCCGCATTTCGGTAATCCATAAACCACTTATCAGCGCGTTTAATAATTCGAATCAAGCCATCAGCGCCGATTCCAGTTTCGCGGTTGCAGATTGCTGCGGTTTGTTTTGAAGAAATATTATTCTCATCGTTGGGATCAAAGATCAAGACAAAGTCATTTTCAGTGCCATGTCCGTAGGTACCTATCAGTGAGCTACTCATCTTTGCCAATCGTAGATGAAAGCACGGTTTCCAGCAGGCTAGTAACCGGGGCTGGATTTATCCATTGGATTCGCTCATCCCGTGAGAACCAGGTTTCTTGGCGCCGCGCATATTGCCGAGTGGTTCGTTTCGTTTCTGCCATGGCCTCAATTTCATCCATCTCGGCTTTTGCGAATTTAATAATTTGGGCATAGCCCAGCGCTGCTTGCGCGGTTCGCCCATCTAATAAGCCTTCTTTAATTAAATCGCGTACTTCAGCGACTAGTCCAAGTTCCCACATTCGATCTACCCGGGCATCAATTCGTTCTTGTAATTTTGCCCGGTCAAGAGCTAGTCCAAATTGCTTTGCAAATGGGTATTTTGTACTACCTTCACGCGGCAAATTAGCGGTGTAAGGCTTTCCAGTAATTTCAATAACTTCTAGCGCACGAACAACTCGTCTAACATTCTCTTTTGGAATTGCAAAACCTGCCGCAGGATCTAACTGGCTAAGCCGAGCATGCATGACATCCTCGCCGAGAGTGAGCGCTTCTAGCGCAATTTTTTCGCGCACAATTGGATCAGTATCCGGAAAATTTAGATCATCTAAAATAGCTTTAATATAAAGACCAGTGCCGCCTACGACTACTACTGGAATTTTTGCTTTCAGCAGCTGATCAATTTTTGCTCTAGCTAACTCTTGATACTGCGCAACCGTTGCATCTTGATTAACCGTCAAAATATCGAGCAAATGATGCGGTATACCGTGCCGCTCTTCTAGTGAAAGTTTTGCAGTTCCGATATCCATCCCGTTATAAAGCTGCATTGAATCTGCATTAACGATCTCGCCTTTTATTTCCTTAGCTAGCGCAACTGCTAAATCACTCTTTCCGGTCGCGGTCGCACCACAAATTACAATTAAGGTCATATTAAAAGTTGTACTTTGGCAAAGTAGGAATCCCCAGCATTACACCGGTGCTCTTGGCTTCTGCTACCCGCGCCTGATATGCATCGCCGCCTCGTGAACGTTTAACCTCTTTTGGCAGCCCAGTTGCAGTAACAAAGAAGGCTTTAGCCGCACCAATCTCAACTGTTACTAAATCACCTGGACGTGGCGAATTTGCTGGATCGATATCGAAATGAACCAATCGGAAATCTCTAGAACGGCCACTCATTCGATCTTTGCCACCATCGCGGCGACCTTCATATTCGGAAACTAAGACTTCGGCGTTCTTGCCAATAAGTTCTTGATTTACTGAGAGCGAAATTGCGCTCTGAAATTCATGCAGCCTGGTGTAACGCTCGGCAACAACTGATTCTGGAACTTGGCCAACCATTGTGGCGGCAGGTGTGCCAGGTCGCTTTGAATACTGGAATGTATAGGCAGCTAAGAACCTAGCCTGCGTGCAGATATCTAGCGTTCCTTGGAAATCTGCTTCACTCTCTCCGGGAAATCCGACAATTATGTCGGTCGTAATTGTTGCCGCTGGCATTGCGCTTCTAACTTTTTCGATAATCCCAAGATAACGATCGGTTCGATATGAGCGACGCATCGCTTGCAGAATCGAGTTAGAGCCAGATTGCAATGGCATATGTAAATGTGGCATTACATTCTCGGTTTCCGCCATCGCTGCAATTACATCATCAGTGAAATCTCGGGGATGTGGCGACATAAATCGCACTCGCGCTAATCCATCTACTTTGCCGCACTCTCTTAGTAACTTTGCAAATGCTGTGGGATCATTGAAATCAACGCCGTAAGCATTAACGTTCTGGCCCAATAGCGTAATTTCCGTAACGCCTTGATCTACTAATGTCCGAACTTCTTTCAAAATATCACTTGCTGGCCGATCTTTTTCGCGACCGCGAAGCGCTGGCACAATGCAGAAAGTGCAAGTGTTATTACAACCCACCGAAACTGATACCCAAGCAGAAAATGCCGAGTGACGGCGAGCTGGCAACGTTGACGGGAAATGCTCAAGCGCTTCTAAAATTTCAACTTGCGACTCTTCCTCAATTCGAGCACGTTCTAACAACATCGGTAGCGATCCCACGTTATGGGTTCCAAAAACCACATCTACATAAGGCGCTCGCTCAATAATATTTCCTTGATCTTTCTGAGCTAAGCAACCACCAACAGCGATCTGCATTCCGGGACGCGCTTTTTTATCTGGCGCCAAGAAGCTGAGTTGACCATAAAGTTTGTTATCCGCATTTTCCCGGACCGCGCAAGTATTGAAAACGACTAAATCTGGGTCAATCCCATCTTTAGCTGGCAAATAACCAGCTGCATCTAGCGAACCGGCAATTCGCTCAGAATCATGAACATTCATCTGGCATCCCAGAGTTTGAATTACATAGGTACGAGGCGCGGACATAGCCGCAATCTTATTGCTGGTGCGCTAACGAGGCGAAATATCTAATTCTCGGAGCACCCGATTTATCAGAGAGGAGCCATAACCTTTTCGCATTAAGGCGCTATGGACTCTTCGATAAATAACTTCTGTTTCAAAACGAGATACCGAGCGCAATTTTCGCGTTGCAAATTCAAGGGCATTTTCATATTCGCCCTCCTCATCAATCTCTGCGATTACGATCTCAATCACATCAGATGAAACACCTTTACCTTGTAACTCTGATGCAATAACGCGTTTTGATAATTTCTTCGCACGTTGTCTTGATTCGCTCCAAGCACGGGCAAACTCTTCGTCATTTACCAAACCTTGTTCCTGTAATCGAAAAAGTACTGCGTTAGCAATATCTTCCGGAATACCGCGTTTTTTTAAATGGGCAAAGAGTTCGCCCCTACTCTTTGCACGAGGTCCGAGTGCGATTAACGCAATCGTTTCGGCTAAAGAGTAGGGATCACTCTCGACGGTTTTAGAAGTCAACGTCCGCTGCAGCTTCATCAATCGCTGCTACTAAAGCAGGATCGAATTCAGTCACCGCAAAGTGGGCGCGAATCTTGGTTTCGATATCGTTTGCTAAATCCGGATTATCGATCAAGAATTGACGGGAGTTCTCTTTTCCTTGACCGAGTTGGTCGCCTTCATAGGTATACCAAGCTCCAGATTTCTTAACAATGCCGAGCTCTGCACCTTGATCAAGCAACCCGCCTTCGCGAGAAATACCGTGACCGTAAAGAATATCGAACTCTGCTTGCTTAAATGGTGGCGCCATCTTGTTCTTCACAACTTTGACGCGGGTACGGTTACCAACAGCATCTTGGCCATCTTTTAGAGTTTCAATACGGCGGATATCTAATCGAATTGATGCGTAGAACTTAAGTGCTTTACCGCCAGTAGTAGTTTCTGGTGATCCGAAGAAAACACCAATTTTTTCGCGGAGTTGGTTAATGAAAATTGCCGTTGTCTTAGATTGATGAAGTGCTCCAGTAATTTTTCGAAGCGCTTGCGACATCAAGCGAGCTTGTAAGCCCATATGGCTATCGCCCATCTCGCCTTCGATTTCAGCCCGTGGTACAAGAGCTGCAACCGAGTCAACGACAACAACATCAAGTGCGCCAGAGCGAATCAACATATCCATAATTTCTAAAGCTTGTTCGCCAGTATCTGGTTGTGAAACTAGAAGCGCATCAATATCAACGCCAAGTTTCTTTGCATACTCTGCATCAAATGCGTGCTCTGCATCGATGAATGCGGCGATTCCGCCAGCTCGTTGGGCGTTAGCAATTACATGAAGCGCTAGCGTGGTTTTACCAGATGATTCTGGGCCATAGATTTCAACAACGCGGCCTCGTGGTAAACCACCAATGCCAAGTGCGATATCTAAGGTGACCGAACCGGTCGAGATAACTTCAATTGCGGCGATTGATCGCTCGCTCATCTTCATCACAGCGCCCTTACCAAACTGACGCTCGATTTGGGCAAGTGCTGTATCTAGGGCTTTTTCTTTCTCACTCGAACGACTCGTAGGTTCGTTCGATTCTTTGGCTTCTTTAGCCACGATTTACCTCTTCCTTTTCACTTATCGCTTTTCAAGCGTTGTTTGTCCAGAAGGTACGGAATGCCACTGACGGTTAGGAGCTAGGCCTAACGGAACTGTGGAACCGCTCTGGTTGGGTATGAGTAGGTTACCCGAACATCTGTTCTAATGCTAGATGAGCCACTTAGACACGCCGCGAGTAGATTTAAGGCGTGAACTCCCCTGATGTCATCGTGATTGGCGCTGGCGTAGTTGGCGCATCGTGCGCGCTCGCCTTAACAAATGCTGGGCTACGGGTTCTAATCATTGATCGCGGCCCGGTGGCGAGCGGTACATCTGGAGCTGGTGAAGGAAATATTTTAGTTTCAGATAAAGAGCCAAGTCCAGAATTAACTCTTGCGCTCCGTTCTCGAAATGCTTGGTTTGAAGTAAATGAAGATATCGGTGGCGGCTTCGAATTGGATGGTAAAGGCGGAGTAGTTATATCGCGAAGTGAAACCGGAATTGCTGGCTTAAAGAAATTAGCTAAAGCACAACGTGAAAATGGAATTGATGCCAGGGAAGTTAATGCGGCAGAGTTAAGAAAATTAGAACCACATATCTCACCAACGATTGAGTACGGCGTTTATTACCCACAAGATGCGCAATGTCAACCAATGTTGGCGGCAGCGCAGATGATTCGTGCCGTAAAAAAACGTGGTGGCAAATTCGTACAGGGTGAAAACGTAATTGCAATTAATTCTAAGAATGGCCAATTAACTGGATTAACCACAAATAAGAATACTTATTCATCTCCAATCGTTTTAAATGCAACCGGGACTTGGGCTGGCGATATTGCAAAGTTGGCGGGCTCTTACTTACCGATCGCACCTCGTCGCGGTTTTATTTTGGTAACTGTTCCCGCTCCAGAATTGATATTTCATAAAGTTTACGACGCCGACTATGTTGCAAACATTGCAAGCGGTGAAGCTGATCTCCAATCAAGTGCTGTCGTTGAAGGAACTGCTAGCGGCACGATTTTAATTGGCGCAAGTCGCGAACGAGTTGGATTCAAAAGTGAGTTCGAAATTCCAATTCTCCGTCAACTTGCCCAGCAAGCCATATCAGTATTCCCAATTTTAAAAGAACTCCAATTACTCCGCGCATATCGCGGGTTTAGACCATACGCACCTGATCATTTACCGGTCATCGGCGAAGATGGAAATATTTCAGGGCTATGGCATGCTGCTGGACATGAAGGTGCGGGCATCGTGTTAGCGCCTGCTACTGCAGAGTTAATAACAGCCGAGATACTTGGGAAAACGCCATTTATGGATCCAACGCCATTTTCACCAAAACGTTTTATGAATCAAAATCCAAGTGCAGGTGTTAACGTTGCTAGTTAAACCAAGTGCTTCGATTACTTTTACCTTTAACGACTTGGAAGTTTCCGCAATCCCAGGCCAATCTGTTGGAGCTGCGTTGCTGGCAGCAGGCGATCGTGTCCTACGTGTAACACGTTTTGAAAAGAAACCTCGTGCCATGTTCTGTGGCATTGGCGTTTGTTTTGATTGTTTAGTTGTAATCGATGGCGCACCAAATCAACGTGCCTGTATAACGGAAGTCAAGGCAAAGATGGTTGTTAGAACGCAAGTAGGTGGCGCATGAAACCAGAACCAGCAAGAGTTGTGGTTGTGGGTGGCGGACCTGCTGGTTTGTCGGCTGCACTTAATGCCGCGCTTTCTGGCGCATCAGTCTTATTAATTGATAGCAGCTCCCGTCTTGGTGGTCAATATTGGCGCCACCTCCCTGAGACTTGGTTGGAGCAATCTGAGTTACATCTAGATTTAGATACCGGGCTCTTATTAATTTCAGCAGTTGCTAATCATCCCAAAATTGAAATTTGGAGCGGTGCTGAAATTTGGAGCGCTACCCATGAAGATGGTGCAGCTACTTTGCGCTTGATTACCAATGGTGTCGAAAAAATTATTACAACTAAAGCGCTGGTTTTGGCTACCGGCGCTTACGATCGAACCCTGCCATTTCCTGGCTGGGATATTCCCGGCGTGATGACACCGGGCGGCGCACAATCACTTATAAAAGGCAATGGAATTGCGGTTGGTAAACGGGTTGTCGTTGCTGGGAGTGGACCGTTTCTTTTGCCGGTAGCCGCAGGGCTAGCCCAAGTAGGTTGCGAAGTAATTGAATTGTTAGAGGCAAACTCACCGCTTCGTTGGCTTAAATCTCTTCCTACACTTATCCAGAACTTATCAAAAATAGGCGAAGCCGCACATTACATCGCTATTTTTAATAGGTTTGGGGTTAGACCGAAATTTAATCGCGCTGTGGTTGCAGCCCATGCAAATCAAGATGGTGAATTAGAATCAGTAAGCATTGCAAAAATAGATAGTAACTTTAAAATTAAGAAAATAGAGCGCGTTAAATGCGACGTCGCTGCAATCGGATGGGGATTTACCGCGGACACATCACTTGCTGGTGCACTTTTGCTAAAACAATTAGTTACAAAAGATGAAGGCGTCGCTGTTTTGGTCGATGAAAATCAAGAGAGCTCAATCGCGGGAATCTTTGCCGCCGGTGAAATCACCGGTATTGGGGGCTCTGAACTATCAATTGCTGAAGGTGTGATTGCCGGATTAGCCGCTGCAAAATATATTGGTTGCAAAGCGGAGATCTCAAATAATCATCACAAAACAAGAGCTAAGAAGCAAAAATTTGCGAAAGCGCTAATCTCTTCTTATCCAGTGAAATCTGGATGGCAAAGTTGGCTCACTGATGAAACTATTATCTGCCGTTGCGAAGAAGTAAAATATTCAAAATTAAAGTTTGCAGTAACTGAGCTTGGTGCCACTGATTCACGTACTGCGAAATTACTTTCACGATGTGGAATGGGAATGTGCCAAGGGCGAATCTGTGGCAGATTTGTGGTGGATTTAGTTGCAAATGAGTCTGGGATCTCGCCATCTGATATTTCCGAAAAAGAACGAATTTCGGTCGGTAATCGACCAATCATTACCCCGATTTCAATTGAACTTCTAGCTAACGGCGAATAAGGTTCGGGCATGGCTAATTCAATTAAGAAACCTTGGCATGGCGTATTAACCGCAACCGCAACTCCATTCCGCGCTGATCTATCAATAGATTTTGATAAGTATGCCGAGCACGTTAAGTGGCAGGCAGATAATGGCGTTGACGGTGTTATTCCAAATGGTTCACTTGGTGAGTACCAAGTCTTGTCAGCAGAAGAACGCACTCAAATTGTTAAAGTGGCGCTAGAAGCAGCTCCGGCTGGTTTCCAAGTTATCCCTGGTGTAGCTGCATATGGCGCAACAGAATCACGCCGTTGGACTGAACAAGCTGCTGAAATGGGTGCCAAATCAGTAATGCTGTTGCCACCAAATGCTTACCGCGCTGATGAAGCCGAAGTTATTGCACACTATAAAGAAGTTAATAAAGTTGGTATTCCCATTATTGCTTACAACAATCCATTTGATACCAAGGTTGATTTAACTCCACAACTTGTAGCAAAGATTGCTGACAGTTGTGAAAATGTAGTTGCAATTAAAGAATTTTCCGGCGATGTCCGTCGCGTCTGGCAAATCCATCACCATGCCCCACGAATTGAAATTTTAGTTGGAGCCGATGATGTTCTAGTAGAGCTATCAACTGGTGGCGTTGTTGGTTGGATTGCTGGTTTTCCAAATGCGCTTCCTAAAGAATCAGTGGAACTTTACAATCTTTGCATTGCGGGAAAATATGCGGAAGCTCGTCCAATCTATGCTGCCGTGCATAATCTATTTAATTGGGATAGTCGCAAAGAGTTTATTACTGCGATTAAATTAGCAATGGATGTGGTTGGTCGTTACGGTGGTCCAACTCGGCTTCCGCGATTACCATTGCCAGCTGCTGATTTAGCGCAATGCCAGAAAGACATTGAACAAGCGCTAGCTTTTTACCGAAACCGTAAGTAAATATGGGAAAGAGTTTGCGCACCGTTACAACGGTGGAATCCCATACTGAAGGGATGCCAACTCGGGTAGTTATAAGTGGAATCGAAGAGATTCCAGGTGCGACCATGTTTGAAAAACGGCTCTATTTTATGGAGCATATGGATGAAATTCGACAATGGTTAATGTACGAACCTCGCGGACATTCTGCAATGAGCGGTGCCATACTTCAAAAATCTACCCGACCTGATGCGGATTGGGGCGTGGTCTTCATTGAAGTTTCTGGTTGCTTGCCAATGTGCGGACACGGCACCATCGGAGTGGCCACAGTATTAGTTGAAAAAGGTTTGGTTCCAGTGGTCGAACCCATTACAACTGTCCGACTTGATACTCCTGCCGGATTAGTAATTGTTGATGTGCAAGTAAAGAATGGCAAAGCTGAAAAAGTAACGCTTACAAATGTTCCTTCGTTCTCATATCAATTAGATCAAGTTGTCGAAGTTCCTGGATATGGAAAAATTAAATATGACATCGCTTTCGGTGGAAATTTCTACGCAATAATTCCGATTGATCGAATTGGAATTGAATATAAACGCGAGAATGGCCAACTATTTTTAAATGCAGGTTTGGCAATTTCAAATGCAATCAACGAGCAAAATCGCCCAGTTCACCCGGAGAATCCGGATATTGCAATCTGTCACCACATAGATTTCATTGCACCTGGCGCAAACTCATTACATTGGAAGAATGCGATGGCAATTCACCCTGGGTGGTTTGATCGCTCCCCTTGTGGTACTGGTACCAGCGCGCGACTTGCACAGATGGTCGCTCGCGGTGAATTTAAAGATGGCGATGTATTGATTAATGAATCTTGGATTGGTTCGCAATTTGAAGGCCGGGTTAAAGAACATGTAACTGTTGCTGGCTTGCCCGCAATTGTGCCAACTATTACTGGTCGCGCCTGGGTTATGGGCGAAGCTACTTGGACGTTAGATCCAAGTGATCCATTCCCAGCAGGTTTTCTAGTTTAAGTTTTATTTCAGTTCGGTAGGCAACAACTCAGTTGGCATATTTTGAAATACAACTGGCCTACGGAATCTTTTTATACTATCGGCGCCAACTGATGTGAAAAGTGAGTTTGTACTTGCAGGATATGGTCCGCCGTGATGCATCGCCCAAGTAACTGCAACTCCGGTTGGCCAGCTATTCCAAATTACTCGACCACTAATTCGAACTAAAATATCAAGCAATCCGAGTGAAATAATTTTGTCACTAGCCTCGCCATGGATTCCAGAAGCTAGCGTGCCGTGGAATGCGTTTGCAATTGCAAGCGCCTCATCGTTGCTCTGACAATTAACTACTACTGCAGTTGGGCCAAATACTTCTTTTAAAGTAACTTCTTGGTTTGCCAATAAATCTGCTCCGGAGATTTCAAAAATAGTAATAGGTTCGATTGCATCACTAGTGGCAACTCCTTGCGCCAATAATTTAACAAATGGCAAGCCAGCATAAGCGCTTCGATTTAGATCGTGCGCTGCTCGAATTTTTTCATTTAGCATCGCATGGGTTGCAACATTTGGTACAAGATTTACGATCTCATTGCGAACTAAATCGCCGTTTACCAAGATTAGATAACCAGGTTTAGTGCAAAATTGCCCCGCTCCTAAATTTACTGAATCTAAAAATCCTTGCGCAATGGTTGTCGCATTTTTGGCGGAAGCTTCTTCGGTAACAAAAATTGGATTAAGACCTCCCAATTCGCCATAAAAAGGAATCGGATCTTTTCTTGATTGGGCAATATCAAATAGCGCTCGGCCTCCCGGAGTCGAGCCAGTAAAAGCAACGGCGCTAACATCTTTATGCTTCACAAATTCCACACCAGCTTCAAAATCCTCAACCAGATTAAATAAACCTTCAGGGGCTGAAAGAGATTTAGCTGCGGCTTGCATTAATGCAAAAACTTTTCTAGATGTTTCTATGTGGCCAGGATGAGCTTTAATAATTACCGGACAGCCCGCAGCAATTGCAGCAGCAGTATCGCAACCACCTACCCCAAAAGCGAATGGAAAATTACTGGCACCAAAAATGCCGACAATTCCAAGTGGTACGGTGGTTTTGCGAAGTTCAGGTCGAGGTGGTTGCAACGTTGGGTCTGCGCTATCAATTACCGTTCCTAAGTAATCACCTTTTTTTAATACTGCAGCCATGTGGCGCCACTGTCCCGACATTCGACCAACTTCGCCAGTCAAACGCACTTCTGTTAAATTTGTTTCGCTTCCTGCAAGTGGAATTAATTCTGATGCTGCGCCATCTAATTTGTGAGCAATTGCTTCTAGGAGCGCAATTATTTGGAAGGCATCCCACTTGCGAAAACTTTCGCGCGCCGTGACGGCCTTGGCCATAACAGAATTCAAATCTTGCATTTAAGAGCGCCTTTCGATTAGTTAAATCCTAATAGGTTAAATCAGGTGCTTTGGCACATCTGGATTATGGCGACAGATTGCTCGCCAAATATCACCAGGTTCAGTCCCAATTGCTAATGCTTCCTCAACGGTATGACCACCTAATTCTGCGTGCACAATATCTTTTGCGTAAGAAGGAGCCCATTCGTCACCGAGAAACTCCGCCATACGACGCCGCAATTCCGTATTACGCATTTAAAAGTAGCTTGCTTAAGAGAGAGCGCGAATTAATCGATCAGCTTGCAACTTTGAATGTTCTTGGGAAAGCGGCGCAGTAACTTGGCCAAGTAACCAGCGCACAATCATGCCAACGCCGATAGCATCAGATGCAAAAATCTCGGCAAGGTGTCTATAAATTCGAACCCATAAATCATGTTCTCGAGAAGAGAGCGCTATTGCGATTGCAGCTGGATCGTGTTCGAGAGCAGAGCGGAGCGCTCCATGTGTAGATATTTCTCTTGAAATGAAATAGAGAGATTCGGCACGGGAGCCAGAAACTTTGGCGAGCGCGGCAATTCGATCAACTTCTGATTCTAGAAGCGCAATAAAAACTTCGTTCTTATCTCGAAAATGGTTATATAAAGATGCCCTAGAAACTTGGGCACGATCTGCAATTTCAATCATGTTTGTATGATGTAATCCAAAATCATTAACTAAAGATTGTGCTGCTTCCAAGATTGCACTTCGAGTACGTCTATGTATGCCGCTCTGGTGTTGATAGGTAGCGCGAAATATTGGTTCTGCCACAATTGTACTTACGCTGCGTTGACATCTGAAAGTTCAGCTTCAGATGTTGGAACGACGGTAAGTACTGGGGTCTCGTGACGTTTCACCAATTCGATGACGTCCGTAAGTACTGAGGAAAGTGAGAGGTTGAGGGCGGTACAGATTGCATTTAATAACTCTGATGATGCTTCTTTTTGACCACGTTCAACTTCAGATAAATAACCGAGCGAAACTCGAGCATCTGATGCGACAGCCCGAAGGGTTCGACCTTGTTCTACCCGAGCAGCACGAAGTGATTGACCGATATGGGTTCGCATTAATTCCATAACCGCTCCTTTCACTCGTTACTTTTTCTTGGCCAAGTTAGTCGAGCTAAGAATACGCTCAAATGCGCCAAGCGCGCTTTCTACCGCGCCGAACCGCACAATTTCCCGCTTTCCAGCGATTGATAATTCAATTCCTTGGGCGATTTTCGGTCCAGCGATTGCAATCCAAACCGTTCCTGCCGGCACGCCATCAGCAGCTCCTGGGCCAGCAACACCGGTACTTGAAATTGCCCAAGTACTTTTAGTGCGCTTCTGGATTGCGAGCGCCATCGCAACTGCAATCGCCTCTGAGACAACGCCAACTTTTTTAATATCAGCAGCAGTAATCCCAAGTTCATCTTTTTTCATTTGATTTGAATAGGAAATTACCCCACCTAAGAAAACTTCTGAAGATCCTGGAACCCCCGTAATTGCTCCGCCAATTAGCCCCCCGGTAATAGATTCGGCAGTAGAAATCGTTTCCCCACGGAGGGTTAGTGTTTTAACTATAGTTTCAGATAATTTTTGGATTGGGCTATTCATTACTTTGAGATCGCTTTTCTTAGGTAGTCAATCCCGGTCACAAGAGTCAAAATCAAAGCTACTCCTAAAAAAATGTCGCGTGGCAAAAATAGAAATGAAGGTAACGGCAAAATGTAAAAGCCGACTGAGAAATTCTGCGTCAGCGTTTTAATTTTGCCACCACGACTTGCTGGAATCACGCCACGCTTAATTACAACTAGCCGGAGTAATGTAACTAATAATTCTCTACTTAGTATGAAAATCGTAATCCACCAGGGCATATCACCAAGAATTGAAAGTCCAATGAGCGCGGTACCAATCACTGCTTTATCTGCAATTGGATCTAGAAAAGTTCCAAGTGGTGTTACTTGATTACGACTTCGAGCTAGTTTCCCATCAAGAGTATCGGTCATCCCAACGATGAAAAAAAGCGTCCAAGCAATAATTCGCCAAGTTGAGTCATCGCCACCATTTTTAAAGAGTGCATAAACGCAAAATGGCAACGCTAAAATTCTAATTATGGTTAGTAAATTTGGTAAGTTGAAATTTCTCATAGTGGTTGCGCTACCAAATCTGCACCTGCAGTTTCAGTAACGACTGCATCAACATAATCGCCAACTTTATAACCAGCGGTAGGACGCCCTGGAGATGTAATGAAGGTCGAAGTATCTACCTCCGGACCCTGGTGTTCGGCTCGTCCCTCTTGTGCCGCTTCATCTTCTATCAATACGCGCACCCGCTCGCCTATCCGAGCTTCCGCACGTTCATAGGTTAACGCTTCGGTAAGCGTTGCCAATTCGGAAACCCGTTCATTAATTAGATCTTGATCAACTTTATTTTCCAACGTTAGCGCTTCGGTGCCATCTTCATCGGAATATCCGAATATTCCGATCGCATCCAATCTAGATTCGATTATAAAACTCTTGAGTTCCTCGTACTCGGCTTCGGTTTCGCCGGGGAACCCAACGATAAAGTTAGATCGAATTCCGGCTGCTGGTGAGAGGGCACGGATTTGCGACAATAAAAGTAAGAACTTTTCGGAGTCGCCAAAGCGCCGCATTCTTCGTAGCAAAGCTCCGCTTGCGTGTTGAAATGAGATGTCAAAGTAAGGCAGCACTTTTTCCGTCGACACCATCGCTTGTAAGAGCGTCGGTCTAATTTCGGCGGGTTGTAAATACGAGAGTCGGATCCGTTCGATTCCATCAATCTTGGAGAGTTCTGGCAACATTGCTTCCATCAACTTCAAATCACCAAAGTCTTTACCGTAGGAAGTCGTATTTTCTGAGACTAAAAATATTTCACTAACGCCATTAGCCGCTAACCATTTAGCTTCTTCGATAATCTCGGTAGGTGGTCTGGAGACAAATGAACCGCGAAATTGCGGAATCGCACAAAATGTACAACGCCGGTCGCAACCAGAAGCGATTTTTAGCGATGCAATTGGCGCGTTATCTAACCGTTTTCTAATTAACCTAGCGCCTTGGCCAAATTTAGATTTAGTAGCTTCATTAACGCTTTGTCGATTGATCGGTGAAATCGGGAGAATAGTTCGCCGATCTCGCGGGATGTGTACATCAATTGAGCCACCGCTAAGAATTGTATTTAGTCGTTTAGAAATATCTTGATAATCATCGAATCCTAGAATTGCATCCGCTTCGGGAAGCGCTGCAGCCAACTCAGTTCCATAACGTTCCGCCATGCAACCTACTGCGACCACAGCCCTAACTTTGCCGTCAGCCTTAAGTGAATGGGCTTGCATTAACGCATCAATTGAATCCTTTTTTGCACTTTCAATAAAACCACAAGTATTGACTAATGCGATATCAGCGTTTGCGGCATCATCAACCAAGGTCCAGCCATCCGCAGCTAATCTGCCAGCAAGCTCTTCGGAATCCACATCATTTCTGGCGCAGCCTAAAGTTACGAGCGCAACGGTACGAGTGGTCATTTGGCGAATAGTACTTGTAAAGCGAGAAGTAATTGTGGCGAAACTAAGGATTAGCCTTGGGTCGAGCCAGTTGGAGTGAATTGCATCCGCACAACTTCACCTACCGCGCCAGTTACGCCTAAATCTGCACCATTTAGATTTACATTAATCGCTCCAGCATTTCCGATTACAACATATAAGGATTGATTATCTGTAAAAACTTGGGATTCACCTTTGGAAATGCGGCCACTATAAATCTGGTTATTTGAACTGTCAAAAATACCAATCCAAGAAACGCCATTAACTCCGGTCAAAATTAAATTTACGCCACTTACTTTTGTGGCAACTGCAGGATCTTTCGTTTCTGGTGCAGTTGCGCTAAGAGCAAGTGGTTTAACACTCTCATTGGAATTATTTATTACAACTACAAATTGCACAGAAGCCACAACTACGACAATTGATGCAGCAATTCCAGAAAGCGCTTTCCAAGAAATTGGTTTCTTTTCACGAGGTGGTCTTGCTGCGCTATTTTCAACTAGCAAATCCATCATTGGCCGTTCTTCCGGTGCAAAAGATTCAGTAAATTCTGATAATAGTTGAGTGCCATCTATCTCAAGAATTCTGGCAATTGCTCGAATATGACCGCGAGCATAAGTGTCGCCGCCGCAATTAATAAAATTATCATTTTCTAACTCTTTGATGAGCGCCGCACGGATCCGAGTACGCGCTGCAAGTTCTTCCACGGATAATCCCGCTGCAGTACGTGCACTCTTAAGTGCGGAACCTAATGACATTTTCAATAACCTTCACGATCGGGGAAGAGCAAGGCTACGGGCATTACCAGGTCTGAATCAACCTCGATCGGTGAATATTAGGTGAATGGAGCGAAAATCACCCCTGCAATACTGCCAACACTCCCGCGAGGTCTTCGGGTTTTACTAAGACGGTCCGAGCCTTCGATCCTTCGGATGGCCCAACAATTCCACGGCTCTCCATCAAATCCATTAGCCGTCCTGCTTTAGCAAAACCAATTCTCAACTTACGTTGCAACATTGAAGTCGAACCAAATTGCGTTCCAATCACTAACTCAACCGCTTGCAATAACAGATCCATATCATCGCCAATGTCATCTTCAATTACCGCTCTAGTTCGGACCGGCGCAAGAATATCTTCGCGGTAAACCGGAGCGAGTTGGGCTTTAACGTGATTAACAACCGCTTCAATTTCACGTTCCGAAACGTAAGCTCCTTGGATCCGCAGCGCTTTGCTAGCGCCCATTGGCAGGAATAAGCCGTCGCCTTGTCCCACTAATTTCTCGGCACCAGGTGTATCTAAAATAACTCGAGAGTCAGCCAAGCTACTAGTTGCAAACGAAAGTCTAGAAGGTACGTTTGCTTTAATTAATCCAGTAACAATATCAACGCTAGGACGTTGGGTTGCAATTACTAAATGAATTCCAGCCGCGCGAGCTAATTGCGTGATGCGAACAATGCAATCTTCAACATCGCGCGCTGCCACCATCATTAAATCTGCTAACTCATCAATTACGACGAGAAGATATGGATAAGGTTGTAGCGGACCTTCTGAGGAATTGGAATTTGTTAACTTTCCAGTTCGAACCGCTTTATTAAAATCATCAATATGGCGGAAACCATAAGTTGAGAGATCGTCATAACGCAGATCCATTTCGCGAACAACCCAAGCTAACGACTCTGCTGCTTTTTTCGGGTTTGTGATGATTGGTGCAATTAAATGTGGCACGCCATCATATGCAGTGAGCTCGACTCGCTTTGGATCAATCAAAATCATTCGAACATCATTTGGAGTTGAGCGCATTAATATTGAAGTCACAAGTGAGTTAATCATTGAAGATTTGCCAGCACCGGTAGCACCCGCCACCAATAAGTGCGGCATTTTTGCTAAATTTGCACAGATAAATGCGCCTTCAACATCTTTACCAAGCGCAACTAACATTGGATGATGATCGTTTCCAGCAACACCAGAGCGTAATACATCACCGAGCGAAACTATTTCGCGATCAGTATTAGGAATTTCAATTCCGACCGCAGATTTTCCAGGTATTGGCGAGAGGATTCGCACATCACTACTTGCTACGGCATAGGAAATATTTTTACCAAGCGCCGTAATAGCTTCAACTTTAACGCCGGAACCTAGTTCTACTTCATAACGTGTCACAGTCGGCCCACGCATAAAACCAGTTACTTCTGCATCAATATCGAACTGTTTGAAAACTTCTGTTAACGCAGCAACAATCACATCATTGGCTTTACTTTTAGTTTTTGAAGCTGGGCCAGCTCGTAACAAATCCATAGATGGCAGTTCGTAAGTATCATCTGAAGCGAGCACCATCTGTACTGGACGTAACGGTTTTGTTGGAGTTGGCAGCGGATTACCATCTGCGGTTCCAGAAGCTACTGGAATTTCAACCGTGAATTCTTCGTCAAAGCTCTCTTCATCTAACTCGGAATCTTCCTCTGAATCTTCGTCGTAGTCGCCATGATCAAGATGTTGCACCACTAATGGCGATTCAAAAGGTGGTGATTCTGAGATTTCGAATTCTTCAATTTTACGCTCGCGCCGATCAGCAACCGCGCTACCAACTTTAGAACTTGCGCCACTAAATAATCGTTTTATTAACGCAAAAACTTCGGAGACTGGCGTTGCAGTTACTACCAACAACCCAAAACCTAAAAATAAGAAAAGGATAAAGGTTGTTAACGTCGAAGATATAACTACATACTTCAATGGAGTTGAAACTCCATAACCAATCCAACCGCCACCGTGGCGCATCGCGGTCGCCCCAGTTCCAGTTGAACCATTAAATATATGGGCTAACGCTGCGCTTGAGAAAATTAGTAATAACGAGCCAATTGTTATCCGGCCATTAGCTGCTTTATCTGTTGGGTTTCTAAATAATCTAAAAGCAAAATAACAAAGTGCTAATGGTGTTGCCATCGCAAGTCGCCCAACGCCACCGTAAAAGAATGAGTGCATGGCGCGACCAAAGAAATTATCTAGATGCCACCAGGTTGTTGCCGCTGCCAGAACGCCAGCAATAAAAAGTAGAAGGGCCAAACCATCGCGCTGGTGGGCTGGATCTAAATCTTTAACACCTCTGGAAACAAATCTAATTACTGCACCAAGTGCGTTAGCGATGGCCCGCCAAATAGCAGATAAGGCGCGAGCAATCCCGCCTAAGAACCCACTTGATTTAGTACTTTTCTTTTTAGCCATAAGCGTTAATCGTATTAGAAAGCGAAATCCTAAGCAGTCTGGCTCGCCGTCATACTTCTATAACAACAGGAACAATCATCGGACGTCGGCGATGTTCTCCGCCTACCCAACTGCCAACTGTTTTTCGCATTATTTGTGAAAGTTGGTGCGTGCCGTTAATTCCTTCCGCAACTGCAGCAGCGAGAGCTTTCTCAATTCTAGATTTCACTTCATCAAATAGCGCGGTATCTTCAGCAAAACCGCGCGCATGAATATCAGGTCCAGCAACAATTTTTCCAGTTTGAGAATCGATTACCACAATTACCGAGATGAATCCTTCTTCACCCAATATTCGTCTATCTTTTAGCGAGCTTTCGGTAATGTCACCGATGCTCTGGCCATCAACATAAACAAATCCACAAGGTACCGAACCAACAACCGAAACTTTATGATCAACCATGTCAATTACAATGCCATTTTCTACAATCACCGTATTTTTTCGGGCAACTCCAGTTTGAATCGCAAGTTCGGCATTAGCTCGCATATGTCGCCATTCGCCGTGGATTGGCATGACATGTTTTGGCTTAACAATGTTGTAGCAATATAACAACTCCCCTGCGGCGGCATGTCCAGATACGTGAACTAGCGCATTCGCTTTATGCACAACGCGAGCACCGAATCGCGTTAGCTCGTTTATTACGCGATAAACCGGATTTTCATTTCCAGGAATCAAGGATGAAGCTAAAACAACGGTGTCACCTTCACCAACTCGAATTTGGTGATCACCATTTGCCATTCTTGATAACGCCGCTAACGGTTCGCCTTGGGAGCCAGTGCAAATTAATACCAAGTTATCGCCGTGGTTATCCATCTCTTTTTCATCGATAAGAACTCCGCTAGGAATCGTTAAGTAACCCATCTCCGCGGCTAAATTCATATTGCGAACCATCGAGCGACCCATAAATATAACTTTGCGCTTATGTGATTCGGCAGTATTAATTATCTGTTGAATCCGATGAACGTGTGATGCAAATGATGCAACCACAACCCGACGGCGCGTGCTTCTAAAGACGCGATCGAGCGCTGGCATAATTTCGCGTTCGGAAGTAGTGAAGCCAGGAATATCAGCATTTGTCGAGTCGACCATAAAAAGATCAACACCATCTGCGCCTAATCGCGCGAATGTTGCGAGATCAGTAATGCGACCATCGAGCGGTAATTGATCCATTTTGAAATCGCCAGTATGTAAAATCGTTCCAGCTTTCGTAGTAATTGCAACCGCAAGTGCATCCGGGATTGAGTGGTTTACTGCAACATATTCCATCGAGAACGGACCAATTTTCTCACGCATGCCGGCTTTGACTTCACGAGTAATAGCAGTGATTCGATGTTCTTTTAGCTTTGCTTTAATAAATGCGACCGTTAGCGCTGTTCCAATAACTGGAATATCGCCACGTTCGCGCAGTAAGTATGGAACTGCACCAATATGGTCTTCGTGGCCGTGCGTTAAGAAGATCGCCTCAATATCATTTAAGCGTTCTCTTATATAAGAAAAATCCGGCAGAATTAAATCAATCCCGGGTTGGTTCTCTTCTGGAAACAAAACGCCGCAGTCGACAACTAATAACTTGCCTTCGGATTCAAATACCGTCATGTTCCGGCCAATTTCGCCGAGTCCACCAAGCGCAACTATTCGAAGCCCGCCAGCAACTAACTTTGTTGGTAAACCTAAATCTGGGTGGGGATGATTCAAACTTTAACGCCTCCGAGTTTTAAATCCTCACGAAGTTGCTCAATTTGTGACGCAGTTGCGTTTACAAGTGGAAGTCTTACAACTCCGCCAGGGAGTCCCATCAGTGTCATAGCTGCCTTCGTGAGAATCGCACCTTGCGTGCGGAAAGTCCCGGTATAAACCGGAAGCAGCTGTTGATGTATCTCAGTAGCGCGGTGCGCATTTCCGCTAAACCAAGAATCTAACATTTCGCGCAATTCTTTTCCAACAGTATGGCCACAGACTGATACAAAACCGACAGCTCCGACCGAAAGTAAAGGTAGATTTAAAATATCGTCGCCAGAATAGACTGGAATTCCAGATCTTTTGATTACCCAAGATGTTGAAGCTACATCACCTTTTGCATCTTTCAACGCTGCGATTCTTGGGTGTTCTGCCAACTTAACAATTGTGTCTGGTTCAATTTGAATCCCAGTTCGACCTGGAATGTCATACATCATTACTGGCAAATCGGTCGCATCTGCCATCGCTTTAAAGTGCGCTTCAATGCCGGCTTGTGGTGGTTTGTTGTAATAAGGAGTTACTACTAATAAGCCATCAGCGCCAGCATCGGCAGCCCATTTTGCTTGTTCTACTGAATGCGAAGTTTCATTGTTTCCAGCGCCAGCAATTACTTTTGCTTTCCCTGCTACCGCTTTTTTAACAACCTTAATTATTTCAAGTTTCTCATCATCACTAGTCGTTGGCGCTTCACCAGTTGTGCCGTTCACAACGATGCCATCATGCCCAGTGCTGATTAGGTGGTTAGCTAATTTTTCCACACCAGCCCAATCAATTGAGAGATCAGGTTTAAATGGCGTAACCATTGCGGTAAGCAATCGACCAAATGGTGGGGTAATCAACATGCCCTAAGGCTACCGCTTTTAGGGTGCAATTCTCCCAGACTTTTCAAAGGCTCCGTATGTGAGCGGCATAAGTTCTGCAAAATGTCGCTCCATTTTCTCGGCAACCATCTCAATTTCTCGTTGTGGGTAGCTTGGAAAATGTGAGCCTTCTCGACTGGTACGAAGCGATAAAAAATTCATAAGTGCGCGAGCATTCATAGTTACATACATAGATGAGTAAAGCGCAACCGGTAAAACTGCTCGTGCAACTTCGCGCGCTACGCCCGCTTCTAACATTTTTTGGTAATTGCTATATGAAAGTAGATAACTCTCTTTCATTGCTTTCACTGTAATTTCATATTGCTCTGCGGTGCCATCAACAAATGTATACGCGCCAGTTTTGCCTACTTGTACAAGTTTGCGTTCTTTTGATGGCAGATAAAAGACTGGACTTAGCTCGCGATATCGGCCACTCTCTTCGTTATAAGAAGCGATTCGGTGGCGCATAAATTCACGGAAAACAAAGATTGGCGCAGAGATAAAAAATGTCATTGAGGTATGTTCAAAGGGCGAACCATGTCGCTCTCGCGCCAAATAATTAATTAATCCGGCAGATTTTGAAGGGTCCTGATTAATTTCATCTAACGAATTTTCACCCGCAGTTGAGACACGGGCCGCCCAAATTACATCAGCATCACTTGCACTTGCTTTTACTAATTCAACGGTGACATCGTCACGGAAGATCGCTGCTTTATCGCTATTTTCACTCACGAGCGTGACCCTATCGAGAGCGATGTACGGATACCGTGATTGATAAGGCAGAATAACCCGCGTGTCATTATCTAAAGCGCAGGTTTTCCGAGACTCAATGAGCGTTGCGCTACCGGTTGGGACTTATGGCATTGCATTCGGTGCCGCTGCGGTTGCAAATGGCTTCTCTGTGATTCAAGCTTCACTTTTTTCAATATTACTTTTCTCTGGCGCATCACAGTTTGCAGTTGTCGGCGTCATGGGCGCGGGCGGGAGTGCGTTGAGTGCGATCACTACGGGATCCCTACTTGGATTTCGCAATGGACTTTATTCAATGCGGATGAAGCCAGTGTTAAATGTGCATGGCTTTAAGAAATTATTGGCAGCACAGATAACCATTGATGAATCAACCGGTGTTGCAATTTCCCAAGAACCACGCGGTGAAGCGGCAATGCGGTATGGATTTTGGGCAACTGGAATTGGGGTATTTGTATTTTGGAATCTATTTACGCTGCTAGGTGCTTTTGGAGCTCAAGCCCTCGGTAATCCTTCTGCATGGGGCTTGGATGCTGCAGTGCCTGCCGCTTTCTTAGGATTAGTTTGGCCACGGCTAATCAATAAGCAAAGTAAATTGATTGCTATTTGCGCAGTAGCGATGGCGCTAATACTTACTCCAGTTGCACCAGCTGGCGTTCCAATTATCGCAACAGTTTTACTTGCAATTCTCTTTGGCTGGAAACCAAAAGCATGAGCGCAATGTGGGTAGCAACTTTAGTATCAAGTTTGATTTGTTATATTTTAAAATACCTTGGCTATGCAATTCCAGAATCATTTTTAGCTAATCCCCGAGTCCAACGAATTAACACCTTGATCCCAATTGTTTTGCTTTCGGCCTTAGTTGGCGTCCAAGCAATCACAAATAAATCTGAAATTGTCTTTGACCAACGGATTGCAGGCGTTGCAGTTGCGGCAATCGCCCTTAAATTTAAGGCACCTTTTCCAGTAGTTATATTCTCGGCTGCGATCACTTCTGCAGCGATTTATAACTGGCTTTAAATAATTTTTAGCGCCTCAAGCTTTGCTTTTAAATCAATATCGGATGGCTCAGTCATGTGAGTTCCATCGGGAAATATAATGACTGGGATAGATCGCATTCCACCATTGATTTCAATAACTTTAGCGGCAGCTGCTTCATCGGCTTCAATATCAATGTAATTACACACAACTTCTAATGAGTCAAGCAAACGTTTCGAACGACGGCAATCTCCGCACCAGTCAGCGCTATACATCGTGATCATATTTTTCCTATCTATTCTAAATCGAGAAACTTCTCGAGGCCAAAGGTTAAACCTGGGTGTGATCCAACTTTGCGGATTCCTAATAGTACCCCAGGCATAAAACCAGTTCGATCTATCGAATCATGTCGAATCGAAAGGGTTTCACCTTGGTCTCCAAGTACCACTTCTTGATGCGCAACTAAACCACGTAACCGAACTGAATGGATTGCCACATCGCCGACTTTTGCACCTCGTGCACCAGGAAGTGCAGATGTGGTTGCATCTGGCATCGGTGGCCGATTTGCAACTTTGCGCGCATCAGTAATTAATTCCGCAGTTCTAGTTGCGGTTCCACTTGGCGCATCTGCCTTATTTGGGTGATGCAGTTCAATGATCTCAACCGATTCAAAATGTTTAGCTGCTTGCGCCGCAAATTGCATCATTAAGACTGCGCCAAGTCCAAAATTTGGCGCGATAAGCGCGCCAACTTTAGGATTATTTGCTAATAGCTCTTTTACTTTTGCAAGTTTTGCACTATCAAAACCAGTAGTACCGACTACAACGTTGATCCCATTATTGATTGCGAATTCAAGATTAGCCATTACTGAATCCGGATGCGTGAAATCGACTACAACTTCAGCGCCGCTCTTTTTTAAAGTTTCGATTGAGTCACCAAGATCCAGCGCTGCAACTAGTTCTAAATCAGTAGCTGCAGTTATTGTGGCAACGGTTTGCGTGCCCATCTTTCCGTTTGCACCGAGTACGCCAACTCTTATCATCGGATTGCCTTTTCAAATATTGAGCCGCTCTTATACGGTCCCACTACGGCAAGGGTAGGACTTTTGGTCAAGTACT
>Ga0209596_1000033_pt1 | contig 122677 bp, 161 predicted proteins | sample M_130807_MF_Meta_FD_187314 | JGI IMG/M metagenome (GOLD analysis project Ga0209596, IMG submission 187314) | Freshwater microbial communities from Lake Montjoie, Canada to study carbon cycling - M_130807_MF_MetaG (SPAdes) (version 2) | ecosystem: Environmental > Aquatic > Freshwater > Lake...
TGAAGGCATACAAACTTGTATGTCTACTGTCACGGTTGGCACAGCACCAAAGCTAATCAATGTTGGTATGTTTAAAGGTACAGGTCCGAAACTAATCACCGATGGTATGTTTATAGGACCGAAACTAATCACTGATGGTATATTTACAGGAGAGAATTCAATCTTTGAAGGCATACAAACTTGTATGTCTACCGTCACTGTTGGTACAGGTCCAAAATTAATTAACGTTGGTATGTTTATAGGCACAGGACCGAAACTAATTAATGATGGCACATTTATAGGTCCAAAATTAATCAAAGACGGTATGTTTACAGGACCAAAACTAATCACTGATGGTATGTTTAGAGGTCCAAAATTAATAATCGATGGTATGTTTAGAGGAGAGAACTCAATCTTTGAAGGCATACAAATTTGTATATCTACTGTAATTGTTGGCACAGGACCAAAAACAATTAACGTTGGTATTACACCAAAAGTAATTAATGTTGGTATGGATAAAGGACCAAAACTAATAAAAGAAGGAATTTCTGGAGTTAGAATAATAATTGAAGGAATAGGACCTATAGGTCCTATGTTAAGACAAGGAAAAACAATCGGAGGCAGCACCGGTGGCGGTGGCGGTGTAATAGACGGAATAAAAAAAGGAGGAATTGGAGGTATATTAGGAATATTTATTTCAAAAATTGGATTGTCTTCTGGCGGATTTATATCTGAATCATAAGTTCTTGCAGGAGGTGTTTGTACAACTGTACATTTTTCATTTCCTACTTTCACTACTGGATCTATTATAGAATTTGGTGCATAAGTATGAGTTCCCGATGTGGAAGTTGTTGTAAATTCTCCGTCACCAAAGTCCAACCTATAATTTTGTGCACTTCCAACTATTATTATGTCGTATCTAACTACAATTCCAGAAGAAGGGTCTTCGCTAATGACAATGAAGCTAAATGAAACATCTGGACACGTATAGTCATCAAAAATTATAGATAGATTTTGTAAGTGCCTAATTCTCCAATCTAAAGTTTCTTGCCTTTCATCAAAATTAATTCCTACGAAATCTTCTATATTAATTATAGCATCTGCGATTTGATTGTGATGCTCAGCTATTACAAATCCACGTACTTCCGATCCTATTGGATTATTTTTTGTGTGAGTTCCTCCAATGTTTCTTGAGCATCTTTTTAACCGTGTAACCTTTCCGCTAAAAGACAACTGAAAAGTTGACTGCGTGTATCCTCTACCTGCATTTATTATTGTAAAACTTGTTATGATTCCATTGGAAACGTTTGCTATTACGTCAGCACCACTTCCAGTACCGCCATTAGGAGATATAATTTTTATAGTAGGATAATAATAACCAGATCCTCCAGATGTAATAGGAATGCTTGTTACACCTCCGTTTTCATCAAAAAGCACTCTTCCAGTTTGTACTCCAGAACCTACTGGCTCGTTTTTTACAACTTCATCATAATAAAAAAGTTCACCTTCTATGCTTGCAAATCCGTTATCTGCCCATATCTCCTTTTGATCGGAATTAACTGGAATTATAGCGATATCATCTGACCAAGGTTGATTAGTTTCTGTTGTGGTCGACTCCGAAGTATTATAAACCAAAAACAACGTGCTATCGTCATCATATCGTTTTGGGTAAACAGATTTTGGGGGGAAAAAATTAACCACTTTATTTCCTTAAAATATTTTCATTTGCCACTGATATCCAGATGGTCTTGTAGAGACCGAACTGAATGTGGTATCTATTTCATTGAACTTAATAAAAGATCCACCTTTTTTCTCGCTTGTTCTATAATCAAAGCTTAAGTAAGCTATTTTATCTCCGTCTGATGTGGCCATAAGAGTTTGACTGGAATCATCAAATCCTATTATTGTTGTGTCCTGTAATGATCTAAATGAGGAAGAAGTAGATCCTGGACCTCCTGTTGTCCATGTTCCGCTGACCTCGCTATATGCAGAGATTGAACCTGAGTTATTAAAGAAATACAGTCCTTGGCTTAAAGATACTAATTCTCCTTCTACTCTTGAAGGTCCAGTAATGTCTGTTAGTTTAGTTAAGTTTATGAATGGTTCGCTTACGGTTCCTAGTGTTTTATAGAAAGACTTTATTCTAAAAAAGGTATCCACCCCATCATTTCGTAATATGTACCCAGTGTCTTGATGCCAAGCCGATCTATATACACTCATGTGCCCTTGTTCTGGATCTCCGTTTATATCAAACGAAACAGTGTTTGATTGTAAATCATCCGAGCCATTTTTGTAGTTTAAATTCGATAGGTTTGTAGATGTAGAAGTAAGAGCAGAAAGGTTATATATACTTTTTACTTGATTGGTTGGAGAAAGGTTAGGCAATGCACCGCTTGTAACTCCGCCCAATATAAAGTATATATTATCGTCTGATGCAAGCCCTACCCAGTTCCAAGGTCTTGATATAGAGTTTACAGCAGGAGATGTGTATATGTCGGTAAATCCATTATATTCGCATAGAGATATTACTTCATCACTAGCGGTATCTTCTTCGGATCTTCCGCTAGCCCAATAAAGAAGAGCACTTCCGCCTTCTCCAGAAGATGGAGAACCACGCTTTGCGGCTCCATTGTTTTTTATAAATTCTTTCTTTTGCTGCGTCTCATTCTGAGATCCGTCTAAAAATGAGTCATTTATATTGAGAGTCAAATAATGTGGAGAACTTTTTAATTTAAAAGTTTCACTCATTAATCCAAATTCAAATGTATATGCTGTCTCTTGTGCTTCATTGAAGTTCCATAACCATAAATTTACATTTTCTACTATATCAAAAAAATTAATATGATTTGTAATTCTATAAGATCCAAAGCTTGTATCAGTTCTTAAAATTAAATCATAATACCCTCCTACCCCAAACAATGCTTTTGTACTTTTAGAATTAAAATGATTTAAATCGTCAGAAAATGACCATGTATATGAAATAATAGGGTCTATAGGAGATCCTGTTGTATCAACTACTTCGCCTGAATAGGATCTGTTTTCTCCTTTAGAATCCGTATAAGAACCTTTAATGCCAGATCTAGTTATTTCGTCTTTTATTTTAACGATTATTAGTGTGTTGTTTTTTGATCGTATTGTAGGAGTATTTGGTGGTGAAGGGTCAAATAAATATATTCCCTCACTATAATTTCCTTTATATGGATTGTTTATATCTGTAGCTGGAGTAACAACTTGATAAGACGCTCCTTGTTCTGGTTCTATTAACGCGTATTCTGGTGCCGGATATCTAACATTTATCATTTTTGGAAAAACAACAGTATCAGATCCGAAATCATTTGTTACTTTTAAAGACACATCGTATATTCCTGGCTTTGAATATGTTTTCTCTATAATACATGGTGTAGAGATAGCACAAATTGAATCTACTAATATATTAGATATAGAAGATGGGACCACTACATTAGATATTGAAATAATATATGAAATATTTGAGATTGTATTATCACCAAAATTCCACAATCGTTCTATATCAAGAGAAGTGCCATCTGTTCCAAGGCGAAAACTTTGATCTGTAAAGCTGACCGTCAGTGGAGCCAAACCTACTTGCTTGTCTGCTTTAAACCATGCTCGTGGAACAAGAACAATTTTTCTTAATAAATTAATTCTTTGTTCCATTGTGCCAACCATAGGCACAGTACCAATCTCTCCCTTTTTACCAGCAAAACTTTCTATTCGAATTAGTGCATTTTTTAAGTTGTTATGATGTAAAGAAACTACATTTTGAGTAATATTTGTTATACTTTTTGCTTTTATTACATCAACAAAGCCAGGTAGTAGTTCTAGTCCCTCAAACGTTGTTAGCGTTCTAGATGAATAATAAAAAGATACGGCTCTCAACTCAGGTTCACTACACTGTTCTGTTAGCGTGATAATTCCTGTTTCATCAAAACTTCTTATTGTATCTTCATTTCCAAAAATTGTTATAAATTTGTCGCCAGGCAAATAATCTTCTGCCAGTTGAACTCTTAGTCCATCACTAACTAAAAAAAGATTTTCATCTGTGTCTAAAATAATTGGATATGTTGAATTTGGTATTGTCATGTGACTATTATTCCTAATCCTTTTGTATTATAAGGGTTTATATACGCTTTCTTTAATGCAAGACTTTCTAAAAGCACCAAAAGCGATGGATTGTACTCACCAGGTTCCGGAAAAATATAACTTATTGTGTGAGTATTGGGATTTTTTACATTAATTGTAGTGTTCGCTCCATCCACATTCCACCAACGTTCCAGAATAGCTCCATCAGACTGATCAACAAATTCAAAAGTTGTAGGACTTATATTCTGATCATCAGCAGTTTTTTGTGATACACCAAATAAAGGTGTAATGTAAAAAAATGGCTGTTTTATCTCTTTGTCTACTGTAATATAATTCGATTTAGTTGCATATCCTTGTGCTCCTAAAGAAGTTATAATATTTAATTTAACTGTATAAATTCCTTCATTATAATATGTGTGTATTGGAGACTTTTCAACGGATGTTGTACCATCTCCAAAATCCCATAATGATCTTACAATTTGACCTGTGCTAAAATTTTGGAACCTCACCGAAAAAGGCGGAGATCCACGTGTAGGGAAAACTCGGAAAAGTGCTTTTGGACTAAGAAATTTTGTTTCTTGACTTTGTAGTATTTGATTTAGTGAGTTTGCAACAGGTAAAACTTTTTTACCAAGATTATGCTCTATTTGAAGTATGGCATCTTTTACAGAGTTGTGATGTTCTGCAAACACTGCATTGCTAACTGTACTGCCTGTTGGCCACACAGTGCTCTTAGAACCAGCAAACCCTCGTATTAGGTCTTTTAGTATTACTCCTGATTTTGATTGATAATAGACCATCTCAGAAGCTCCAGATTCTCCTGGCGGTGCACCAATCCTTAGTATTCCAGATTCTGGAAAAGTTGAGGCGTCCTCTAAAATTATATACTTTCCTACCAAAGTAAGGCTTTGTTTTAAGTAACTAACGGAATTATTTGTTGCCTTATAAAGTTGATTGTTATCATCTAATGTAATAGGGTAAAAAGATAGCTGCCCTGTAAAATAGTCAGCATCTTTAGAGGATATTCTTATTGCCATTCACTAGTCCTTTTTTTCTTTTATACTTTGTTCTATTGATTTCGCTATTTGGGAATGGCGAATATTTAATGTTTGTAAAATTTGTTGTTTAATATGCATATCGTCAGGTAAAGCGACAACAGTTTCTATTAGCTCTGTATCTAGTTGACTACCAGTCAACATCTTAAGATTTAGTTTTTGAGACAATTTCTCCTGCCAATATTGTTTTTGAGCTTCAACATCATCAAAATCTCGTAATGGTTCTGTTTTTTGAAGCGTTTCAAACATTTCCAAAAAGAAGATTGACTCTTCTTCTATATATTTTTTTTTGTCTAAAAGTGTAGATAAAGAAGCTATAACAGCAGTCTTCTTTCTCGTTATTTTTCTTAAATTTAACGCTTTCTCTCTTAATACTAGAACTTTTATTGATTCTTGAGTGTTTGTGTCTTCTGCTGTTAATTGTATGGATTGTTCTTTTATCTCCAAAAACTCTAATTTATCTTTTTGTTCTTCATACTCTAATTCTAGCGAATCAAGGGAGTCCATCCTTAGCTTTAATTCTCTTAAACATTGCCACATTTTTGATTGATTTGTTGGTTCTTTACCAATTAAAAAATATCTAAGTTGAAAATAACTATGCCTTTCTGGAAGTTTATGATCTAGTATTTTCGACATTTCTTTTTTAATTGATTCTAATGAAACTTCTTGATTTGACATCGTTCTTCCTTTTCTATATGATGACTTGCAAGATCACATATTACTATAATAATTAGAGTTTGCAAATGGCGGAAAAAATGAATTATCTTAAAAATAAAAAAGTTTATTTATCTGGACCTATTGAGTTTGGTACAAAACACAATTGGAGGGAAAAACCGATAGAATATTTAAAAAATAAATTGTTTTTAGACGTTTTTGACCCCTTCAGCGACCCAAAAGCACAGTGGGGAATTAAAATTAAAAATGCAAAAAAAGAAAAAGATTATAAAAAAATAATTAATATAGCAAAATCATTTGTAAGAAGAGATCTTGCAATGGTAGACAGAAGCGATTTATTAATTGCTTATATGCCGTATAAGGTTCAAACTGTTGGTACTGTTCATGAAATAATTAATGGCATTAATTCAAAAAAACCCACACTAATAATATGCCCTGAAGGAAAAGAAAAAATTCCTGTTTGGATTTGGGGAATAGTTAAAGAAGAGTTTTTATTTGGTTCTTGGGAAAAAGTTTATTCTTACTTAAAAGAAGTATCAGTCGGAAAACATGCAAAGAACAATAAATGGCATTTTTGCGATTGGAATTAACATATCTTTGTGTTGGAAACTGCTTTGAACCGGCATCCTTTTTCAATTGCCTTACAACACCATATCGTTTTAACAAAATCTAAATTTCCATCTTCTTCTATATTGCCTACTTCCTTAAATGTTTCTTTATGAATTAATATTCCATTTAATGTTCCATTAATGAAATCGTACTTTTGCTCAGCAATAGGAAAAAGAATATCTTTATTGCTATCAATAAAAATTGAAAACTTATCGTCTAGTTTAGACCGTACTGTACTACCCGCAAAAACCACAAAATTCCAGTCTGGAACTGCGTTCTTGAATCCAACATTTATCAAAGAAGAAAAAGTGTTTTTGCCCTTAAAAGTAGGACAAATTTCTTGCATCTCTTTAATATCACATTTCTTTGCTCCGTTGTCTGTAGCACAAATATAAGGTATTCCAACATATCTGTTTTTAATAGAATATGCTGTTGATTGAAGTAATTTAACGGCTCTATCCGAACATAATATTATAAAGCCAAAATTTAATTTTTTTATTTTGTAGAGTTTCATGTTAGATTATGAACTACCCACCCGATAAGACGGGCTGGTTTCCGCTCCAACCAACAGACCACTAAAAGCGGTCGTGCATCAGGACAAGCGGCTAACCCGGTCGTTCTGACCGTTTTGTTTTTCGATTAAAACGCTACATTTTCATGCTTAATTTAATATAGTGTATAATTTTGATTTTTTAACTAATGGGCTAGATTAGATAAACATCAAAATCTATTCTAATAACGTCATTCTCCGTGATCGCATTGCTCAATATGAATGTTCCTAAATTGTTACTTGGTGTAAAATGGTTTGCAGACCACGATTCAACCGTAGAATCCCAATATAAAACATCATAATCACTGTTTAGTTTAATTCCATTTACATATACTCTTAAACTTCCTTCTACATAATGCGTGTTAACACTTGTAACCTGATAATTTATATAATCTGTCGTGATTGGTTCTAGATCATAGTAATGTCTATGAGCAAAATCCACAGATATATTGAGTACTGGACGCACAATATTTGGACTTTCTACTTCCCAAGATATATGTTCCGATGGATGTAATTTAAGAGATGTGTTGTCAAAATTAACAACGTTAGAAAAACAAGCGTTAGAAGGTACGCTAGTGCATATTATACCTGATATACAGCTTATACCTGATATACAACTTACGCATGAAATAGACAGTATATCAGTGCATACCTCCAAAGAAAGACTTGTGGCTCCTTCTGCCATGCCAGCTATTTTAGCTCTTTCCGCTTCAATCATTCTTACAAATGGAACAGGATTAACAACTTCTGAATATCCTAATGTGTTAACATAATAGTCTAGGTCTTCGGTAGAAACCGTTGCGGTATCATCTGTGTGTTTTGCTATATTGTGTAAAGCATCATCTATAGCAAGTGTTTTTATATCGCCGTTTTGCTCTATGGAATTGTCTAATCTGCTTGCAATGCTGGCTTGCGACCCAGCAGAGTCAAGCAATATTTGTTCTTGTATGTTAACTGCATTGTTTATAGCAACATCTCGATCTGATAAGGCTTTTAACGGTAAGTTGTCATATTCCCAATGATAAGGCTGATTTGCAGCATAAAGAGGGACCGGTAATTTAGTTAAGTCTGGCATTATATTCTTTCTGTTTTTTCTACTAAACTTTTAATTAACGACTTTTTTCTCGCCATTATCGATAATTTTATTCGTTTTAATATAGCTTATATTTTTTTTCCTCATTAAAATATTAATTTCTTTCATTACTTCCTTAATGAAATCAAAATTATATTCTGATTTATCTAACCAGTAATTTTTCAAGTTTACCTTCCTTATTTACGAACTAAACGAATGAAAGTCTCCAATTGAACGTTATTTGTATTTCGCTGGTTTTATTTAAATCAGGGAAAGTTACCATGCTGTAATAGTCATCATTTGCCATTTGTAATCCCATTTCATTTAAAGCATATCCATTAGCTTCATCAAATTTCAAAACTGATGTGAACATAGCTTGTGTTGGTATTTCACTATCAACCGATGACATGACAGGCTTGGATGCTCTTGTTGTGCCAAACAAACCATTTCTACTGGTGTCAACGTATCTTTTAGCACCTGCTTGGGTCCCGCCATCACCAAAAACCATTCTAGATATGAAAAAGTTATATTCTCCATTAAAACTATGAGTCAAAGAACGTGCCAAGGCTTGTCGCCCTTTAGATAACACTGTATTTTTATATTCAAAAAAAACTATGTTTCCATTTTTGTTTTCTATGAATCCATCGACACAACCTAATGCTCTTAAATTATCATTCATTTTTCTATGCTTTCTTATAGATTGTTTACTTTTACTTTATTTAGGAGGATTGTCTTTATAATCAATCTTAAAAGATACTTCTTCCTCTTGTTTTATAAAGTCATTCAATTCGTCTTTTTTGCTATTTAAACTTGATACTTGTGGCTCTTCATCCGAAAAAGATATGAAAGAAATTACTGATGGGTTCTCAATGTTTGATGATATTACTCCATCTATCATTCCTGATCCATTCCGGTCTATTATTTGGAAAGTGTGTTCTGGCTGATGAAAACGTTGTCCAGGTATGGTAGCACCTTGCTTTTCATATTTAAAAAACTCAACAGAAACTTCCGAGCCTCCATCGGTTAAAGTTTTCCAATATGTATTAGCTCCTGACAATATAATAGTAGTAAATCCAGCAGGATTATTACCATCTATTTCAGTTATCCAATAAGAAACGTCATCTATAAAAACAATAAAATTCTCTTGAAACAAGTTATTATCTAATAAATTATTATCAGAATAACTTTGAAGACCTAAAATTGTTTTTATATTTCCTTCTAGTTTAAGTTTTAATCCTTTGTGGCTTAAATATCCTATCTTTTCTGTTACAATTTTATCCCAAATGTATATGGTTAGTCCGTTGGCATCGCCTTCATCATATCCTGAAATATAATATTGATCTGTTGTGCCTTCCACTATACCAGAGATATGATATTCATAATCGCCTATCTTTTGATAACAATTTTTATATTCTAGAACTTCTGAGACAGGTGTCACATATGGGCTTAAAGCAGTTACAATGGCTCTTAAAGACACAGTTAAAGTCCCCTCAGAAATTACAGAATGGTGATAACTGCTGTTTCCTAAAGGCTCCATTAGATCGTATTCTACAGTGTCGTTTGATTGAGGTAAAACAGCACTATGATCTAATAATAAACTTCCGTCTGATAAAATACTTCTAATTGGATAGGTAGTATATCCATATTCTGCAATACCGATTCTCCAAGCCTCATCAGCAAGTCCTTTTTCTACATCATCAAGGGTTTTAATTCCTAATGCTGTAAAGTCTTTACTTGAATCAATTAGTTTATAAACATTATTTTGACTTATATTGCATAATGTATTGTAAATAGGTTGTACAAAATTATTTAAATCGAATACAAATGCACATGTATTTAATTCTGAATCCTGAAAAATGGAGTCGCAATTGGACCCAGAGATATCCTCATCTATAGGGGAATCAATTCTAACCGTGTTGCCGTCCGATTTACTTACTGTATAATCTCCAGATATCGGAGATGGAGATTTTATACTGATAAAAGACTCGCCAGTAGAATTAACTCCAATAGTAGAAAGAACAACAGACGGGCAAAACATTAGTATTTCATTATTGTAAGCTATTCCATCCATTACTAAAACAGAACTTGAAACAGCCAGCATATCTCTTAGTATGCCTCCTATCAACTCTCGAGGGTAACCCCGCTCTACACCCATCATAAGTCTGTTGAAATAATTATGCGATCCAGAAGCAACAACAAAATCATGACCAGAGTATGTTGTTAAAAATTCTAAATTTTCTGTTGGGGACTCAACAAATTCATTAAATCCACCAGTAAAATTAAATGTGTGTAAAACAGCGTGAAAAGGGCTATTTTCTTGAATTATTTCTTTTGCTTCTTCTATTTTATAGCCCGATAACTCTTCTATTTCCAACATAATATTATAGCTACTACTAACACAAGCTGTGCATGGATCTATAAAATTTTTGTCAATATCACAAGGATTTTTTGAATTTCTTATGCTTCCATTGTATTCATCCATGTGATAAATATTTTCACTATAAGGAAACTCTGTTCTTATTTTTCCATATACAAGATATTCATGAAAAGGATTTCTATTTGGTATTACAATATTAAACATAACGTCGTCTTCTGGTATGACTCTAACATTCCAGTTTTTGGGTGGATAAGTCTGATCTCTTTCTTCTCTATTGTCCATAAGAGGCAATAAGCGAATGTAGCTTTCAATAGTTTGAGCCGTCTCATTAGGAATGTTCTCATAAAGATACAACACTTTAAGTTCATCTCCGTCCATCAAAGTAATTGGAAGCCAGCCGTCTATACCGTCTAATCCTTCTCCTTCCCAAGACATAGTTGTTACGTTGTCAACAGTGCTAAACGAAACATAGGAAGAACTAAGAGAAACCCAATCTTCTTCTGTGGTACGAAGCCAAATTTCGAAGTTGTTTTCATCCAATTCAAGAGCGACTTTTTCTAATATGAAGTCATTGCTTTCATCATAAAAAAAAGATTCCTGCCAAGTGTAGGAAGATATTACTTGCCAAAGTTGCGTAATCTTATTTAAAACAATTCCACTATGTTCTAGAGCTTCATGTAGTCCATTTTTTGTTCCCTTTTTTTTGTATAAAGGAACTGCTCTTTTAATTTGACCGCGCCATCGAGTCGGATCATCCGTTCTTAATTTAAGACCAAAGTAATTTGATAAATATGGCAATAAGAACTCATTTAAAGCATTGGGATCATGTAGATCAACGAGTTGATTGGTTAAATTTTCTAAAACATTAAAGCCCATGGCTATTGTTTTATTCGTTCTGTCTATGACATCAGCACTAACATCAGAATCAGCCAAAGAAGATTTAAAAACTTCTGGAGTGTATCTTTCTAATAGAGTCGTATATTTCTTTGGATCCGTGTAGTGCGTTGGTATGCTTGTAGTGGTTTCGGTGCTACCAGATAAACTGAATTTATAGTGCTGTGATAAAGTGCTTCCTGCAATTAATGGGGTCCAAGTCCAACAAATAAAATAATCGCCTTCTCGCATTCCTTTCGGTTCCCACCTATATTTAAATTTTCCATATACCAGTTCTTCTTCTTCATTCATTTCTACTCTTCCTAGAAAAGAATTATCTAAGTCAGTAGAAAGCCAAGCCGGATACTCTTCGTTTCCTACAATGTGAACTGGTATAGCTTCTTTGAAAAAAAATGTGTTTATGCTTTTATTTTTGTTAAGATCTTGTCTTTTTTTAGAAGCTATTTTTATATTTTCTTCTGTGGGATCTGCACACGCTAAAGCTTCTGCCACTAACACTAACTTTAATTGTTCTGCGTCGAAGTCTGTACTTTCATATTTTTGTAAATTACCACTAGAAAAATCTCTTCCAACATAATAAATCGTTAAGTTGTTCACCTTGTATGGATTAGATTCAAAGCACCCGTCTGCTCCGGGAGCATCTATATCAAATACAACTGTATCGACAACAGAAGGATTTTCTTTTATTGTAAGTATTGCCATTTATTTCCTGTTATTCGTATGTGAAGCTTATCTGTATGGTATCTGGTCGTATTATTTCATAGAATTTTGTTGTAACATGTGCTCCGCTATTTGAATCAGAGTTGGTTATAAGATTTATTTCTGTTCTTGTAATTTCTTTTAAATCTGATAAAGAAGTGGATATATTGCTACTTCTTAAGTCTTGTTTAAACTCCCAATTAACCAAAGAAAAAAATTGGTTCAATCTTTGTTCTATCTTAACTCTTAATTCGTTCTCAAATTTCTTGTAAAATCTGTTAATTACGATATCTATTACAACATCTACCTCCACTACAACACCATTTTTTATACAAATAAAATCTGTAAACATTTTTAATTCATTGATTCTATTGTTTAATTCTAATTTTAACTCCTCTGAAGCTTCTACAAGATGATCTTGTCCATCTAAAGCTAATACGTAAATATCTACTATATTACCGGAGCAACCATAGTTTCTTAATACTGCTGTAGACTTTCCTATTTTCCCTTGATAAGGAGTAACAAACTGATCCGATATGGTTTTGTAGTCAAGACCTGTTACTGCTCTTTGCTGTGCTCTAATCCACTTAGGAAGTTTATCTCTAATATCTTCTATTGTATCGCCATCATATCCATATTGTAATTTAGTGTAGTTAGAAAAGGATACTGGTATTGGGAATAACAAGCCTTTTGAGTTTGCTATAATTTGTTTTTTCATCGCATTATTAACAAGATTACCAATTATGCCGCCACCAACTCGGTACTCAACTGTAGCAAGACTTCCAGATTGAGGAATTAGACCAGCTCTATTATTACCAAAAACAATATAACCTTTATATTCTGAGTCAAATTCTAGTCGATACTCTCTTCTTGGTTGTGAATCTGTAAAGTAACTTACTTGATTCCACAGAACACCGTCAACATACACTCGCACAGAATCGTATATAACTGGATACTCTGCTAATGATATACTTTGCCCGACAGCTCCTGTGGCAATATATGTTTGACTTCTAGAAACTCCTTCTATTCCTATTAAGCTAGCATTTACAAGAGATCCCGCCGGAATTATTATATTTTCATCAAAAATAGGATTGTTATTCGCATCAGCCGGAAAAATTTCTATTTCAATATTTCCTTTGCCAGATCCTGCTCCAACTTCTAAGCTTACAGGTGTTGGAATTTCAAGATCTGTGGTTAAAATGTTAGTAATAGTCCCAGACCATAAAGAACTTGCTGCTATAGGTGGCTGTGGGTTAAAACCTACCAGTTTGGCTAGCCTAAATGCATTTTCTGTTTCTGTTACAGTATCTATGAACACCTCGTTGGCTATTTGATCCATTTTAAAACTTAATGTATCTGCAAGAAACGCCCAATTTTCTATTAACATAAGGCCTAAAGAAGATTCTACAAAATCTGAAAAGTCCTTATCAAAGTTTTGCTTTGTGAAATCTATCAACCTGCTTTTCATAGACCAATAGTCTTGATTCGTATAGTTAAGATTGAAAATATTTGGTGTTGTTATATTGTTGGATTGAGAATATGGAGTAACATCAAATGGGCAATTGTTTATCATAAATTCCTTGTTTTTTCTATGCTTGTCCTGAAATTGGCATTTTTAACAATAACTCTTCTACTTGCTTTATGTTCTGCGGGTCAATAAAAAGTATCCTGATCTGCAAAATATGAGCGGCTTCTGACAAGTTATCATCTACATTAAGTGAGTCTATATCTATGCTTTTTAAAACTTCTATTTGTGACACAGCAACACGAGGTTCCCATCTTGCAAGGGATCTTGCTATTACCGCTTTTGCGGCTTGCTGAAGAACTGAGTCATTCGGCTCAAACATTAACTTTTTCAATGGAGTGCCATATTCTGGATTCATACACCTTTCTCCAGGATTTGTTAAAAGCAAAATTAACATATCCGCTTTTATTTGTTCGATTCCATCTTGAGAATAGAAATATCCTTTATGCGTTTTTTCTATTGGATAGGGGAAGCCTAAAAAAGTTAACATTATAATTCCTTTTTCTCTAGCATGGAGGAGATGGCTTCCTAAATGGAGACATCATGAAAATAGATGCTAGTGGTGCACTTGGACTTGTACTAGCATATACACGGTCACTTATTTTTATTGTTCCGTCACACAGGTCATATACCAAAACAGGAGCTATACAAGGTTGTGACGTACCACAACAACCAGCACCGCCTGGCGGATCGCAGTCTCGCCCAGCTAATAACAAAATTAACTCTTTTGCCAAGAATAAATGCATCTTATCGGATATGTTTATATATACATCTTTTATATACAAAAGTTTAATACGGCTAATAATCTCAATCTTATCTGCGGGATTTTCCTCAGGATCTCCAATAATTGATATCTGGTTGTCGTATGTGCTAACAACATAGTTGCCACCAACTCTTAAAAAAACTAGTCCAGGACCGCTAGGAACTTCTTGGTACCTATGGATATGTGGTCCACGAACTGTATTGTCATAATGAGGACAGTATATTTGTATATATTGTTGCTGAGTTATTGTCTGATCATAGTCATCATGAAATTTCATTTCCAATCCATAGCCAGTTCTTATTTTAACAAAAGCTCTATTGGCCTTGTTGATTGGAACGCCACCATCTTTTCTGCACGGACTTCCTTGTAAGTTTGTGTAATCCACCATATCTATGGTGTGTTTACTTGTTGAATGTATATGAATGCCTCGTTCTTGCCCAGCCATATTAGGAGGATAACCGGGACAGTCTTTTTGAAAAACTGTATGATCGTTTAATTCAATCTTGTTTCCACTTGCAGTTAGTATTCTTATATAATTATCTTTACCTCTTAGTTTTGAACCAGGTCCTGAATGAGGGTTTGGTGGAAATTCATTGTAAACAGCATCTCCTTGTGGACTTTCTACATCACTCATTTCTATTCGGTGACCAGTTGCTGATTGCCAAAAAGTTCTACCTACATAATGATTATTACAACCAAAGTCAAACTCCTTTAGCGATCTTTCCCATATCGGATCTCCAAAAGGTTCCTCTACAGAGTCATCCATAACAAAAGTGTGACCTGAGATTGACATAAATTGAATGCCAGATTGAGGAAGTTCTACTACTGGATTTTGTGGCGTACCAGGACCCTTATAAGGTCTACACTCTTGTTTTTGTTTAAAATATGGGTTGTCTCCAACCTGCGATTTAACATATTTTGTTTTTGGGTGTCCGGTACTTGGATGCCCTCCTATAATTAAATTTTTAGGGGCGAATCCCGTCCAATTATCATTGCACTTTGTTGTTTCTTTTTTTATTCCGAGAATTGGTTCTATTCTATTTGTCTCCCCTTCCTGTTCTGAGTCTGCCTGCGAAATAATGTCCGTATCTTGTCCAAAAATTTTGTCCGGATCCTCCATTTGTGTTGGTTCTGGAAACTTGTTTGGGTGCCCATGCCCGATACCCAAATCAGAACCGGAGGCCGCTCCTTCCACACAGCTTGTATCTCCCGATGACACACCACAGTCTTTGTGTGCCCATTGACCTGCATAATGCAAATGATCATCTTTTAGCATGATCCAATTGCCACAGCTTGACATGATTTCAAATCTTTTCCATTTTCTGTTACATTTTGGATCTCCATCCACCATTTTTATTGTGTGCTTTTCAGGAGTTTTGAATCCATATATATTTGGATAAGTAATAAGTCTTTGTGCTGCTTCGCCTGATCCGTCTGCAAAATCAGTAATACTACTTGGATCAAAACCATTATAATTTTCTGTGTTCCAAGGAGGCAATGATTGTGACTCATCATCAGGTCCAACCATGTATCCTTTTCTGTGACCTTTAGAAACTGCCTCCCACTCAGGCATTTTTAGTCCAAATTTGTCGCCACCAGGACCTCTGTCTCTACCCCATGTTGTTCCAATATAATATGGAGATCCTCTAGATCCATGTGCAAATAAAATGCACAATTTACTTCCTGCCGGGGGTACCCAAGTCATTCCACAATCATCAAAACCACCCATATTACTAACAGGAAGAGCCCAAGGAAAAGAACGAAACGGCTTATTTGGGTCATGAAAAATAGGACTAAACCATCTTACTCTATTTTGCTTCCAAAAATCTATAGTTTCTAAACACAACGCAGTATATAAACCGAATTGCATCTGATTAGGCTCTAGAACAGAAGCAGAAGCAACTAGTTCAGACTTTACAACACCTTTCATTTCATAATTAACATTACCAAGCCTATTTTCTAGAGATTCTATTCTGCTTTTTAGGCTATTTACTTCTTCTTGCTGTGCTAGTGACATTATTTTCCCTTATTTTTGTGGCTTTTCCGAGCCTGCATTCGTCATTTCTTTACCACACTTACCACCAAGCGGTTCATTGGCTTTAACTTCTTCGTTTGGTGCTGGTAGGAACACACTTATTGTAGTAACATAAGAACCAGAAGTAATTTGATGGTCTACTCCCTTAATCATCCACTTTTTGTTAGATAAAGTCACATTGCAGTTTGTTTCCGACACCCATTCACAGGGCCAGTCACCGAGTCCTTTACCAACCTTTGTGTCTTGATCAATATAACGTGGTTCTAAAACAACTATGCTAATCCACTTAGTAGTAAGATAAACCGGATTAACAAATCTAGGGTTCCCAAACACCTTAATCTCAGCACTTATTGATGTTTGTACTGTGTAGTTTTTTTCAGCTCTTACGTTTTCTGCGAATGTTTTTTGTGTTCTTGCTGGTTGGTCTTCTTTGTTTCTCCATACATCTTGACTAATGTGTATTGGTGGAGAAGTTTGTCCGCCAGTTGATTGTAGCCCGTCTTTTTCTTTTGCTTTCATAGATCGCCCGTTATCATCTCCATGCTCATCAGTACTGCCTGAACTATCGATCCCACCACTGCCATCATGACCTCCTAGCGGCCATGTTATGCTTGGAGTGAATGAAATAACCGCTGACTTGTTTCCTCCATTTACAACATATGTTGCTATACCTTTACATTCTGGGTCTTCAGGATCTTCTAAGATTACTATTCCTGCATTTTGTGGATTGTAAAGTATCAAACAACCTTTATCATTCGAAGTTGTCGTATCGTTTAGCCATCTTCTTGTGCACGTAACATTACTTTCTTGCTCAGATTGATGAGTGGCCCTATAGCCATCTGAGAAGCCATCTTTTGGACTGTATTTGAATTCAGTGCCTGTTTTATCATGAAATACAACTTCTTTAAATTTTGGATCTTTTTTTGTATAAACTGCTTTTATAGCATCTTTTAATGATTTTTTTTCTTCATCTGTACCTTCTGCTGTTTCATGAGGGTTTTCTACAGATCGAATAAACCCATCTGTTCCCTCAAGGATAAACTTAATGGATCCACCATCAAAATTTGTTTGCAGTGTTAGTGGAACCACCTTTATCGTTGCACCTCCTGGCTGTCCTGGAGGCCAAGGCTCTCCATGTGTTAGATTTGTAATTTTCTTTTTAATATTATCGCAATCTTGCATTCTCCATCCAAATTCTATTTCACAGCCACCCGTACCCTGTTCTACTGAATCAACTTTTGTCATATCTTTATTCAGTGCGTGTACAATTGCTTTATATGTTTCTCCATCAGTGTCTATTCCTTCAATTTTAAAGCCACAACCTCCTGTTCCCGTTGAAGTTCCATACTGAAAACTTGTTATGCACGCACGATTATCTGTTGGCGGAGAAGACTCGTTTCCCTCTAGAAGTATTTTTTCTCCACCAATTGTAAGCTCGACCATTGGTGTAAATACTGCATAATCTGAATTCTCTATTATATTGTCATATCCAGACTCACTGCCAGCGGTACTTGCGTAGGCAGGTTGTGATAGGTACTCAGCAATGCATGTTGGTGGTGATGGTTTAGCCATTTATCTTAAAGTTTCTTTTGGAATTACTATATTTCTTCCTGTTTTGAATTCAAATATATCTTTTATTTTGTTGGCTTCCATAATTCTCCACCAAAAATCAACAGTTCCATACGCAGAATAAGAAACTAAATCTGGCCTATATTCTGTTCCAGGCGTTATTACATAATACTTATCATTTACAGAAGATTTATATATAGACTTTTTGTATAGAGTAAAACTTATTAGCTTATTTTCTGTATAAAAAACTATTTTAGACTCTCTGTATCTGCTAGATACTATTGTAAACCTTCCAATAGGCATCTCGGATTCTTTAGGTATTGTTATGTAATTGGCCATATTAATATCCAGTCTTGAATATTCTGCTGTCAGTTGGTAATTGTAATGCGTTATACGCCACATCAAATGTTAAATCTATATCTACCTTATATGGAACAAAAATGCCCTCTTTGTGAGTATTCCATGGCACAGTTGTATCGTATTTTACAGTATAGCTTCTTAATACAGCACAAATTCCTTCCTCTTCGTTGCTTAATAGATCTCCACACCGTAATTTACAAATAGGAGGAGGATATCCATTATCGTCTTGTGGATAACAAGCAGACTGAAGCAGTCTAATATTTGACATTATTTTTTCTGCTGACTTTGAGTTTTCATTTTTTACGCTTTGTATAACAAAATGGCAAGTCCATCCTATTGATCTTACCTCTGAGTACGAATAAATATTATATGGAGACGCTTTGCCAATACCAGTTTCATTCGCATAGTTGGCACTTTTACTATCGGATATATCAGGCAAAATATCCATGTCAATTTGGGTGTCGTGTATTTTTATCCAGCATAGACATTCACCTTTTTTGTCTTTTTTAAGAAGATCCAGTTCTCCGCTTTCTACCGTTGCCTTCATATTTTCCTTATTTTTAAGATATTGCCTTGGCACCTAGTCCAATTATCGCTTTGCCTGGTGTTTGTCCCACATTGCCAGCAACTCTTCTAAAGTAGTTGGCTGGCTTTTGAGCAACTCTATTCAACGCCGTGCTTCCTGGTTCTCCGCCTGTGGAAGAAGAAATTGGTGCTTTTGGCTTCAATAATTCAATAAATTTCTCAAATAGTTCTTTCATTTCGTATAATATTTCAGTTTGTTCTTCGTTTTCAGCTACTATTTCGCCTAATTCTGGAGACATTATCTCAGACTTACTTGGTGCTGCCGATGCCCTATCCTTCATTATAGTTTGTTCTATATCTTTTGCCCCGCCCATATTGGATAAAGTTTCTACAGAAGCTCCATCGAAATTCAGAGACTTACGCAGCCCTTCATTATTTTCTATGGAACTTTGGCCACCTTGCCCGCTTTGCCCGCTTTGTACCCACGCTTCCCGATTCGATTCGACAAAGCAGCGGCACAATGCCGCACCATCTATTGCAGCAGACTTAATTCCTTCACCGCCGGTAAAGGCACTGGCAGAATTAGCACCACTTATTGCAGAGCCAACTTCATTTACGCCAGACCATATCGCAGAGCCAACTCCCTTTACGCCAGACCATAGTGCAGATCCAGCACTGCTTATTGCAGAGTCAACTCCTTCTACACCGGACCATAGTGCAGATCCAGCACTGCTTATTGCAGATCCAAATGCAGATCCAGCGCCGCTTATTGCAGAGCCAACTCCCTCTACACCGGACCATATTGCAGATCCAGTAGCACTGATTGCAGAGCCAACCATTTTAAATGGTGCCGTTACAATATTTGTTAGCGTTTGAAGCATTGTTTTTGGTGCTTCTGATTTTGCTAAAAAGCCTGATTTTTTTGGTATGGTACTTTCTTTTGTTTTTGTTAAAGAACTCTTTAAAAATGCACTAGGAAGGCGTATCGGTTCTTTAATTTCTTGTATATTCGTACCACTAGAAGTTGAAATTTTCAAAAATTTCTTTAGTGATAATGATGATTTTCTACTAAATTCCGCCTGTCTTTCTTCGCTTCTTAAATTAATTTTTTTGTCGTTACTAGCTCTGCTTCCTAAGGCTCCAGCAGACAGTTTCTCGTCCAGTTGTCCTCCCGACATAGTAGCGGATCCCCTTGAAACAGCGATAGAGCTTCCGTTTACGTTTTGGACATTTGTTTTCATTGGAACTCGAGAAGCCAAAAGATTCATTTCTTCGATTTCGTCTGCGATCTCCTCCGCATCCAAGTCAAAAGTTTTCTTTAAATTGATCTGATTTTTACTCGCTCTGCTTCCTACTGGACCTGTCTCGTCAGCAGGCTTCATACGACGCAATGCTTCGTCAGCCTTGTCTGCACTATTCTTGTCTTCTGGACTTACTTTTACGGCATTGCCCTGTGCGTCTTTTCTTCGTATACCACCGGAGTACTCGCCAGGCAGTTTCTCCTTTAATGCCCGCCGCTGCTGGGCCATCAGGCTCTTTTTTCCAAATACTTGTTGAAACCTGCTTTTTGGAGCTGCACCACCGCTGCTTCCTACTGGACCTGTCTCGTCAGCAGGCTTCATACGACGCAAGGATTCATCTGAACCGACTTTATTTTCTAAAGGTGCAACTTTCTTTAAATTGCCTTGATTTTTAATTGAGTCATTTATATCGGTTAGTTTTCCAGTGGTTGATAGCAATCCTCCTAGGTTCATATCCAAAGGTTTGATGCTATTGAAAGACTCACCCAACAAGTCCATTGTTAAACCAACTTGATCTACGATAATAACCATACTGTCAAGTTGTTTTATAACTTCTTCTAATTCTCCAGAAGATGAAAAGTTTTCTTGTATTGGTTTAATAATATCTTCATTTACAATTTTTGACATATATGCAAAAGACTTTGCCATTTTGCCGACTTTATATCCAGCGATCATTCTCCAAAAGAATCCTTTTGAGAAGCCACCAACGCTTAGTGCAATTTCATCTAACCACGGAGAAATGGAGGACACGATATAAGATGTGCTAGCAAGCTTTTGTTCTGCCTCAGCGAATTCAGAGGCATCTGGCATTGTCATTATTGGTAGAATAATTCCATATCTAAAGAATCCTGTTATGCTCCAAAACCAATCAGAAAAAATATTTGTTTTAGCTGCCAATTCTTGTGCTGGACTATCCGAAAATATATCTCCATTTAAATCGCCAAAAGCGGAGGACAGGTTTTTAAATATACTTGGTATATTTGATATAACACTATTCATAGAAGAAAGTGTTTTGCCAGCACCGGATAGAATTTGAGGATCTGGAAATTCTGATATAACAGGAGCAACGATTCCATCTCTTATAAACACTGCTATATTTTCAAAATAGCCAGCAAAAATATCTTTATATTGAATAATTTTATCCATAGGAAAATCTGAGTCCAAATCTTTTAGGGCAGCACCACTCATTAAGCCCATGGCTTTAGCGAGATTGGTGATCAATGGTGTTATATTTCCTGCAATAGAAGTCATGGACGATATAATTTTAGACGCCTCAGAAACTTTTACTCCTTCCATTTCTTTAATAACAGGATTAACAATTCCATCTCGCATGAATATTGTTATAGATTTAAGGTAGCCTGCAAATATATCTTTTGAAGCCAGTATTTTTTCCATAGGAGCTTCGCCAACCCAAGAATCATCTACTGCTAATGCCACTGCTTTTCCTAGATTTACCATCATTGGATTTATGTTGGAAGCTATAGACGACATTGACGATATGATTTTAGACGCCTCAGAAACGTTCACTCCTTCCATTTCTTTAATAACAGGAGTAACAATTCCATCTCTCATGAATATTGTTATAGATTTAAGGTAACTTGCAAATATATCTTTTGATCGTAGTATTTTTACCATAGGAGCTTCATCAAAAAAGCTGTCATCAACAGCGAGAGAGATGGCTTTTCCTAAGTTCGTCATCATAGGATTTATTTTAGCTGATATTGATGACATAGCGTCAACAGCCTTCGCAGCAAGAAGTAAGCTGTCTATTTTTGGGAATGTTTTTAGTACAGGATTCACTATTCCGCTGTTTACGAAGGAAGCTATTGAGCTAAACCACGCTGCAAACTTTTCTTTATTCTTCATGATTTTACCCATCGGAGAAGTACTAAAGAAAGAATCATCCATTAATCCCATAACCTGAGATAGCCCATATATTGCCATGCCTGCTCCACATAACATTCCACCTAATGCCATCATAACTTTCTTTGCCTGTTCCAGTCCCTGTGCATTACCAACTTTACTTATAGGCTGTATTATTCCGCTATTCACAAAATCTGCTATGGAACTAAACCACCCTGCAAATTGTGTTTTATTCTTCATGATTTTTTCCATTGGGGAATCATAAAAGAATGAGCTATCCATGAGACCCACAACAGAAGACAAAGAAGTTATAGAAATTGCTGCTGATTGTAACATTTTTGCAATTGCATTCATTTTTTTAGCAGCACTATTTATTTCGCCTAAGTTTGATGCTTTTTCTGCTATTGGCTTTACTATTCCGTTATTTACAAAATCCGCAATAGAATGTATAAAACCACTAAAGCTAGGAATCGCAGCTTTTATTTTCTTCATGGGAGAATCTGTAAAAAATCCATCTTGTGTGAATGGGACCATAACGCCTCCCAGAACGTTAAGTGATGGTGCTAATTCCTGAAGTAAATTAGACATATAACGTAAACTTTTGCCAGCAGACTTTATTTTGCCAACGTCGCCTAATGCAGAATTTACTTTATCAGCTATTGCTTTTACAAAATCAATTATTACTGGAAAGAATTTCTCAATTTTTACTTTTGCCTCAGTTATTTGATCGATAGGAGATTTTGTGAAAAACCCGCCTTGTGTTAAAGGCACCAATCCCTTAGCCATATTGTTTAGTGCAAAACTTGTTAGAGACATAAGATTAGAAATCATAGCAACTGTACCTGATAGCTTTTTACCTTCACCTGGACTTATTTCTTTTCCTAAATTTCTTGCAAACGATATAACTGTTTTAACGTACCCAAGTAAAGAAGGCTGCATCTCATTTAATGCTTTTACTCCGTTTGTCATAGCCTTAATAATGTCTGTACTAAAAATCCAAAATCCTTCGCTAGATTTTATAGAAATTAATTTATCTTTGGCGGACATAATTCTATCTGTTACATAGCCAACTGCTCCAAGTATGCTTGCCACTCCGTTCGCCATGCTGGCGACTAATCTTGGTTCAACTATAGCTCCAACTCTTTGTGAAAAAGTTTTAATTGCCTTAACATATTCAATCGTTGGATCCAACATTGAATTCAACGCTTTAATCCCAGAGTACATTGGATCGCTTAATCCAAAAAACCAAGCAAAAAAAGATTGTTTTTTAAGACCAGCTAATTTATCTTTGACTTGAATGATTCTATCTGTTACAAAACCAACCGCTCCGAGTATGCCTGCAACGCCGTTCGCCATTTCAGAGGCTAATCTTGGTGCTACTACAGCACCAACTCTTTGTGAAAAAGTTTTAATTGCCGTAATATAAGCAATTGTTGGATTCAGCATTGAGTTCAACGCTTTAATCCCAGAGTACATTGGATCGCTTAATCCAAAAAACCAAGCAAAAAAAGATTGTTTTTTAAGACCAGCTAATTTATCTTTGACCTCAACGATTCTATCTGTTACAAAACCAACTGCTCCAAGTACATTTGCCACTCCGTTAGCCATTTCCGCCGCTAGTCTTGGTTCTACTACAGCACCGACTCTTTTTGAAAAAGTTTTAATTGCCGTAACATAAGCAATTGTTGGATTCAACATTGAGTTCAATGCACTAACTCCGCCGTACATTGTTCCGCTTAAGCTAAAAAACCAAGCAAAAAAAGATTGTTTTTTAAGACCAGCTAATTTATCTTTGACTTCAACGATTCTATCTGTTACATAACCAACTGCTCCAAGTACATTTGCAACGCCGTTCGCCATTTCCGCCGCTAGTCTTGGTTCTACTACAGCACCAACTCTTTGTGAAAAAGTTTTAATCGCCTTAACATATTCAATTGTTGGATTCAACATGGAGTTCAATGCTTTAACTCCAGAATACATTGGATCACTTAATCCAAAAAACCAAGCAAAAAAAGATTGTTTTCTAAGACCAGCTAATTTGTCTTTAACCTCAACAATTCTATCTGTTACATAGCCAACCGCTCCAAGTACATTTGCAACGCCGTTCGCCATTTCAGTGGCTTTTGATGGAGATATTATTCCTCCTATAGATTTCGAAGCATTTACTATAGATTCAACAAGGGCAAGCACTGGAGGCACAATAATATCAAAGGCTCTTTTCCCCAACCACATTAAAGGAACTGCAAAAATAGCAATAGGATATAAAATACCTAGTATGCTCATTCCTGCAACTGCTTTTATAATTGAGAATGCTATGTTGCTTGCACTTTCTATTATTGACCCCAAGTTTTTTGCTGCTTGCTCAGAAGCGGATGGTTCGAGCCCTAGTCCATTCATTTCCTTTGCCATTCCAATTATGGAATTTGCCAAACTAATCACAGCAGGAGTTAGCATTAAAAGTGCTAGTGCACCTAAAGCCATTAAAGGAACAATTATAATAGCGGCGGGTGACAACCATCCCAAAATACTTAGAGCGGCAACAGATGCCAATACAGATAAAGCAATGCTTGAAGCAGCGTTCAGGACAGAATCTAATTTTTCAATTGTATTTTTAACGTCTACATTAATTCCACCAAAAGCACTTGCCATTCCAACTAGGGCAGATGATAGAGCAAGTACAGCAGGAACCATCACAAGTAATGCCGCTGCTCCTAAAGCCATTAAAGGGGCTGCTGCCCACGCAATAGGAGACAATATACCCAATATAGTTAATGCCGCTCCCGCACCAATTACAGCCAAGGCAATCACACTCGTACTAGCAAAGAGTGCGGCGACATCGAATGCAGTTCTAGCTGCTTGTTTTGCATTTATTCCAGCAACTGATAAAATACTATTTATTATGAAGTTTAGACCAGCGGCTAAAGCCACAATCGGAGTTGCTATTGCAAGTAGTGCCGCTGCGCCTAATAGCATGAAAGGGGCTGCTGCCCACGCAACAGAAGCGAATGCTCCTAATATCGTTAATGCTGTTCCTGCCGCCATTACAGCCAAGGCGATCACGCCAGTGCTAGCAATAAGCATCGCTACATCAAATGCCGTTTTAGCTGCTTGTTTTGCATTTATTCCAGCAATTGATAAAATGCTACTTATTATGAAATTTAGACCAGCGGCTAAAGCCACAATTGCGGGTGCCACTAAAAGTAGTGCCGCTGCTCCTGCTAGCATATAAGGAATCATAGCTGATGCACCATTTGCAAATACACCTAACGCCTGCAAACCGAATGAAGCGGCTAAAACGGCTAGAGCAATTGCTCCCGCACCAGCTATTAGTGCAGCAACAGAGGAAACTGTTTTAACTATTGATGCTGGATTAATGTTAAATCCATTTAGTATCCAGTCACACATTTTTACTACGGCTGCACTAAGCAACACGAGTGATGGAGCTATTATAACTAAGGCAAATGCAGCTTTCCCTATTTTAGTGAGCATTGCTGTATCTATTTCTGGGAAACCACTCAATGCTTCGATTGCTTCATTCGCTGCCCAGGCAAGAGCACCAGCGGCACCAACAATTGCTGCAACAACTCCTGCTGTTTCTGCAACCGTTGAAAGGTCTAATCCTAAAGATCCTATTATTAAGCTACACATTTTTACAACAGCCGCACCAAGAAGCACTAAAACTGGTCCTATCAATGCAATAGCTGCAACTTGCATTAACAATTCTTTATTAAATTCAGGCATTTTTTTAGAGAAGTCATTTGCTCCATCTGACTCAAGTGCTTTAAGTGCAAGAATTCCAGCAACAGCTATGGCTCCTCCTGCAACGGCTAAAGCTGCAATAGCACCTGCTGTTTGCAATATTGTGGACATATCAAGATTAAAAGATCCCAATATTTTTTTAGACAAGAAAACAATAGCTGCTCCTAAAGCAATTGCTCCTAATCCTAAAATGGCAATTGCGGCAGCACTTTTTGCCATTTCTTTTCCACTAGACAAGATCTTACCTAAGTCTAATCCGCCTACATCTGGTGCTTCTGGTATAGCTGGTCCTTTGGAAGCTTGTTGTTCTCTTCTAATAATGGTGCTTGTCTTTTTTCCATTTTGTATATCTGATATTAAATTTTTTCTTTGACCTTTGTTAATTGTAGTGTCCATTTTTACGTTCTTAACTTCTTGCCTTTTAATAGACTTTGCAACTGACGGACTAATTCCAGATGCAGTAGCACGTTCTTTCATAGCTTGACCAGATGCTTTTTTTGCTGCAATTTCTTCTGGAGACATTCTTGCTTTTTTATTTTGTTGTTTAATTCCTTCTGCCGCCTTCTCGGCAGGTGGTTGTGCAGCAGCCTTATCTGCTGACTCTGTTAATCCTTTGGTCGAAGACTTTGGAGTCAGACCTTCTTTCCTTAGATCTTCGGTGGACTTTGGCAACGCTTTTTGTTCTAAGTTTTCGACAGTTGAAGAGGCAACTTTACAAACACATTCCTGTATAGACTTTAAAACGTCTAACATAGACTGATTAACTCCAAGCAATTTATCACAGCAGTTGCCTTCTAAAGGTCTTTTGTTTTTCTCCTCTTTTACAACTGCTGTTTCTACTGCTTCTGTTTCTGTTTTTCTTCCAAGAAGTTTATCAAATGCTTGTTTTGCACCACCAAGAATATCAAAAGAAGCTCCAGGACCGTCTGCACTTTTTTGTCTAAAAAACTTTCCTATAGAACTTACTACTCTAAGTATTCCTCCCTCTAAAGAAGCTAATGCTCCGACTATAATTCCTCCTAACGCAATAACAGCTATTAGGATTTTCCCTAGCATGCTATTAAAAATTCCTGATATAAGTCCTTGGCTTAAAGACCTAACAGAATCATTAAGTTCTGTTAACTTTTGATCCATGCTTGTTAGCGGATCTAGTTGTGATTTTTGTGCTGTTGATAGGGCTTGTTCTCCCTCTGTTATTTTTGCTGTTAACTCTCTTAATGCTGTTGGATCTTTTAAAGCCTTTTCAATTTCAGAAGAATTTATTGAAATCTCGGATTTGCCAGACTTTTTTAATCCAGCATTAATATTATCTAAGGAACCTTTAATTGCTGCTCGTGCAACATCTGTTTCGTTTGTCCAAGACTGCCCTAAAGCCTGCATATCTCCTTCAAAGTCACCACGCTTCTTGCCGAATTTGCTTAGAGCCTCGCTCATACTGTCAGCATTTTTTGCAGACTCAGATAGTGCTCCTAGAACACTAAGACTTGCGTTAAGCTTTATATTTCTTTCTTTTTCTGCAATAGTCGCTTTCTCTTCAAGAGTTAAGTTTTGCGCTTTCATTTTATTAAGATCAGCAAGTTTTTCTGCGGTGCTTTTTGACTGATTCTCAAATCCTTCTAGCATTGATGTTAACTCTCCAGACTCTACTCCGAATGCTGTTTTGAGCCGTAAGTTTAAACGCATTTTGGCATCATCTGAAAGCTCTTCTAGATTTTTTCTCATCTCTTCTGAGCTAGCTCCTGCTAGACCCATTTTGTTTGCCAATGTAACCATATTATTTGATAGCTTTTTAATTCCTGCAGGACCTTTTAGAGCTACGCCTCGTAGGGCATCACCAGCTAAATCTAGGTTGGCAATTAAAGCTTTTGTCTGTGCGTTTGCGTCCATGAAACCTGTACTGGAAGATAGTGCTGTTAATAGGGAACTTGCATCTACGCCTAATTTTGTGAACTCTGCTTGTAGACCAATTATGTTTTTTGCACTTCCGGCAGTAGCTGTTCCTGCCTTCCGCATCATATCCATGTATTTTTGGCTTTCCGCTACAACTGTTTTTAGTTTGTCTCCAATTAGACCTGTGCTTCTGCTTGCTTCTTTAATCCCTCTGCCCACTTGTGCAATTTGATCATTATTAAATTGAAGTTCATTGCTCATTTTTACAAATGTATCGCCAAGTTCTCCTGCTGCTAGTCCGACTTGTTTTTCGGTGTTAAGTTGTGATGTTACTAATGATTGCACTTTCTTTTGATCTTTAACTCCGCTTCTTAGTGTTTTTAAATATTCTTTCTGAAAGTCTGATCGGTTCATTCCAGTAAGACGAGTAGTTGTTCCTATGTTTTCAAAAGACTTTTGTAGTTTGCCTGACTCTGCTGTTACTCCTGCTGTTTCATAGGCAGCTTGTCTTATTTCTTTTGTAAAATCTCTTTCCGCTGATATTACACCTTTAAAAATTTTGTCTAAACTATTAAATCCAAGAAAAAGTGTTTCTATGTCTTTAACATCTGTTTTTATGCTGTTCCATAGTTCTTCTTGATGCTTTATGTTCTTTAAAGTATTAGCTGAATATGCAACCTGCTTTCTAATTATAGATTCTGCTTCTTTTAAAGAGCTAACAATCCTTTTGCCGGATGCGTCTTTCTTATAATATAATTTTATTATTTCGTTTTGTATTTCTGTTTCTGAAAGCCCCGCATGCATTTTAAGTGCTCTTAGCTCTTTAGTGCCTTTTAAGACTCTAAAAATACTTGACAATTCTACTTCGTAGTAGTCGTCAGCAACTAATTGATCTTTCTTCTTCTTCTTCTTCTTCTTATTGACGGGAGCCAGTATTTCCGGTGTCTCCGGTGAACCTGTACCGGCAACGGCACTACGTTTTTTCTGAGGTTTCGCAGTCGGTGTTGTAGATTTAACACAACAATCTTGTACTGCCTGTAGTATAGATTTTAGCACTGCCTCACAATGAATGTCGTGTGTGTATCCTGATCCTTTTTTGCCGAAAATATTTTCTAAAGACTTTGTAGCAGTAGCTGTTATTTTTTCATACTTACTTGGTTTGTCTTTACTGCCGGTGCCTAATTTTGAAACCTTATCTGAAAATGATGTTTTGTCCTTTTTTTTAACAGGCTCTTTTTCTTTGTTCTCTTGTTTTCTTGATTCTTTCATTCCGGACATTTGTTTTAATGTGTCCACTACTTGTTGCAAAAGACTTCTTTGTGCACTTACTTCTTCTTTAAAGTTTTTTATATAATTTTCAAATAACTTTGTTAATTCTTTAGACCCACTGCCAGGATTGGCAGCAGATTCTTCTTTTTTAGTGTTGCGAACTGGCTTGGCTTGCCCAACCTTATTGTTCATTAGCGTTCCGATTAGACCCTTTAGCGCACCAATAGACATATTTGCTGTGTCTATTTTTCTTCCTAAGTTGTCTAATGTGCTATCTGCCATATTTTCCTATTAAATAAATCATAGAGGCACCTCACCAGTTGGAGCAGCTTGTTGGTTAGTCATGCGACTTATTTGTTCCCTAACAGATTTTCGTATTGCCTCTATCTCATTAGGGTCAAAGGAGCGAGAAATTCCAATTGTGTTCACAACGAACTGACAATCGAGTTTTTTTATATTCTCTATGCCACTTCGTTTATACTGTCGAAAAGCCGAAATTATATAGTTATTATTTTTAATATATTGATATGTAAAATTAGGATTTTCACACACTGATTCTTTTTTGTTCGGGAAGATTAACTTTTTAATAGCTGGGAAAGTCAGGTAGTGTAAATTTATTCCTCTAAGGTACTTTTGAGGTGATCCCGCAGGCATATAATCTGTATCTGTTACTAATACCAATGGAAAAGAATCTGATTTGTGGAATGCATAATTAAATGTTATTAAACTGCCCCTTGTCACTATTGGACTTTTGGTCCGAACACTACTAGACGGAAGTACAGCATCTAAAAATGGAATCATGTAGCCCAAACCTTACTGTCCAAGTATCAATTACTGCACTATTTAGAGTGTAAAACGATAATTTCTTGACAAGTTTAAAATTGGTTCTATAATTGGCTTGTAGGCGTTAAACTTGTAGTTATTAAAATAAGAAAGATAAAAGATGCATATTTCTTGCCCCAACTGCTCCCAGATTCAAAATGTAAAGAATTACAACTTATTTTCCATACGATTCTGCGAAAGATGCAAATGGCATTTTCGAGGAGTTCACGCAGACAAACCTTGTGGTCTAAATTTTTTGTATGAATTCGCTTTGCCAATGTATCACGGTCCACACATAAACGATATATCCGATTGTCCCTATTGTGGCACAATGATAGAACTTAATTGGATATACTCTACAAGTGCACCAAGACCATTTGGTCCATATGCCAACAAAGGATATAATGGTCCTTATGTATGCAAAGGTTGCACTGAAGACCTTCCTTGGGATTATCCATCACAATACAAAGTTGCTCAAGATTCTTATTTCAAGCAACATGGTTTTCCATCCCACTGCGAGACGCAAGATGGTATGAATGGATATGAAACATGGGAACCGAGTGTTTCTGATAAACACACAATTGAAGAAAAATTCGAAAGAGCATTTGAAGGTTTAGGAAAAAAACTACAAAAATGGTTAGGGACCAGCTAAAGATGGCTTGCCACTAAAAATCGCAGCCTTGGTCTTCTTGATCTCTAATTTGATTCATATATGCATGAGTAACATCCGACATATAGGTTCTTGCAATTGTTATCTTGCTTTCCATCCATTCTTCTAGTTCGGAATTTGAGTCTACAAGTCCTAAAAGATTTGTTGCATAATCCAATATATCATTAAGATTATTTTTTAGCATTTCGTTATCATCATTTGAAACTTCTTTTTTAATAGTCAGAGATTCATTAGGGTTTTCACATCCTTGACCTTCAAGTTGAATTTTGTTCGTTGAAATCCATTTTTCAAATGATGTTAATTTTTTCATTTATCTTTCCTTAAAATTATGTAAAGTGCGTGTATGATTCCAGGTATATATCCGAAAAGTGTTAATATTATATTAATTAGAAGCTGTATTCCAAAACCTTCCTTTAATAGAACACCGAGCGGAGGTATCAGTATAGACAATATTAACGCCAATAAGTTTTCATCATATTTTTCCATGTTTCCTTTCAAAGCTTACTTGTGACCGTTCCGGAATAATCCGTTCCACCTGTTTTCAATATAACAACTTTTTCTTTTTCGGTGCCATCTATTGCCGTTTGAGCTTTTGTACTACGAGCAAAAAATTCACTTATTTCCTCAGACAAGCTTTTAATTACTTTTCTTCCAGCTTTCTCTTTGTTCATGTTTTCGCTCATGAAATCATTAAACATTTCTTCTAAATCTATAAGATAAGCTTTTCCATAAGGTTGTGTTCCTTGTTCTTTTTGAACTCGATAAGCTAAAGCGTCACCTACTTCATATATTCTGATTCCTTCGAATGGAGCAGAATCAGAGTTGTTCCTTACGAATATATGTGAGTCGTCTTGATTGATATAATTTACAACATCAAATTCTGCAGAAGCCAATGCCTTCGATATAATGTGTAAGTGATGTTTTGATTCTCTATTTTTTCTATCTACAAACTCTAAGAATTGTTTCATATTTCATCCTTTTTGATATGCTACCATTTTCATCCAATCTTTTATTTTTGATTTTGTTAAACCAATATTGGAGTTTTTAATTTCATGTGAATCCTTTGGATCAAAGTTATTCTTTGATAACCAATTATAAATTCTCACTAAGTAAGCAATATCTCGTGCTTCTTGGCTTGTCCAACCGCCAGAAGAAAGTAGATCGTAAACCATTTCTGGATCGTTATCTTTTAATACCCAAGCGGTACTCATCCATCTGTCTCCTTTGAAATTATCAGGCATTTCATTTGGATCAAATTCTATATTTGGGAAAAGAACAGAGAGAAGATCGATAGAATGAGCCATTTTCATAAATTTTCTAGGATCTGAATCGGGATGCTCCAGACCTTTAACAAATTCTTTCTTAACCAATTCCCTTGGAAGTTCTGCTACCTTATTCATGTTGTTTTGAAAAGTTTTTTGGTATTCTTCAGGCATAGTGTCCGGATTGCCATATCTTGAATTTATTCTTAGAAAACGTAATGCCATATTTGGATCTTCTTTTACTCTGTCTGCTATATTATCTCCAACAAACTTCATCTCATTGTTTTTTAAGTCCGTTGCTCCTCCGTATGGGTCTATAAGTTCATTGTTGTCCCCATCTGGATTTGTCAAAGGGATATACAGAGAGTTGATGGTAAGATCTCTGTTGGCTGCGTCTTCTTCTATAGAGGCAGCGGTTTGTTTATCTTCTGGTTCTACGTTTCTACTTTTTGTGTTTTTAGAAAGAGTTGCTAAGTGGAATTCTTCATTATTAATTTCTATAGTAAACTCTAATTCTTTTCCTTGCTTGTCCCATTTAGAAAAATAGAATACTTTGTGTCCAGCACTATTTTCTGGAAGTTTTTCGTAACGACTTTCGTGATTGTGCTTCAAATCTTTAGGCTTTATTTCTACAAAATTTTCTTCTGATTTAGAGAGAATCATTTTTATTTCGCTCACAGTAGCATCTGTTACTATGTCATAGTTTTTTGGAGTCTTACCTTTTAGGTGGTCTCGAACCGCCCCTCCGGTTAAATAAAGTATTTTTTTCTTGAGCTGTGGCTCGACTTCACCTTTAGACTTATCTATTGTTGTATATCCAACACCAACCTGATTTGATGAAGCAAATGCTTTTATTAATGGTCGTAAATTTGAATGAGAATTTTTATTTACATAGAATGGAGCAAACTCCTTAGATCCTGTATTTTTTTGCAATTTTATTTTAGAAGTTATAAAACTTTTTTCTTTAGATTCTTCTTCTTTAATCTGAGCGTATTGTGAAAATTTCATTAATTTTTCCTGTTCTGCAATAATCGATAAATTATTTAGTTTTTAAAACTTAATTTTTCAAGGAGGAGATTGTATTCCTAAAATATAAAGTATATATCCAGCAAGTATCATTATCGCTATTTTCCAGAAAAAATCAAATATGCCAGACCATCTCACATCATGATTGCCAAGTCTAATCTTTGTGTTCTCTAGTTTAAGTTCTATTTCTTGAACTTTAGATTCAATGTATTTTATATTTGATTCTATTGATTCTTGATTTTCTCCGAGTATTTTTACTCTTTCATCAATCCTAGAAACTAAATTCGTTACTATAGTAATGTGGTCAGACATCAGAATATTAGGTGTTTGTTTTGCCATGTTCTTCCATTTATATAACCCTACATTCTATATATTAAGCTATGACAAAACAACAAAAAGAAGAAAAAGTAGAAATTCAGGAAATAGATCCGATGCAGGAGCAATCCGCAGAAGAATCTAATACTGATATTTCTAATGCAGCCCGTAATGATATAGATTATACAGAAATCAGGCAAGAAGATATTGAAGATATGGTTCCAAAAATGAACGTCTCAATACAAGGCCCACCACAAAAAGATGCAACAATGTTGATATCTGATGATCAATACCTAGAGATTCTTGGGGATATACTGACAAATATAAAAGAAGATAGAAAACAAGTAAGTGATTATATAGATAACTTCGCCAATATGGTTATGAATGACGGCGATGCTACCACTTCTACAAAAGAATCTCTTGTAAACTTGGTGAAAATAAAGACTGATTTACAAGACAAAATGCTAAAAGCAGCAGATTTAATGACAAGGCTAAAAATCAAAAACACATACGCATATTCAGGGCAGCATTTAAATGCAATGCAACAGAATAATTTCAATATCGGCTCAGACACAGACTTTAGTAGAAGAGAACTAATAAAAGCAATAAACCAAGCAAAGAAGAATAAAAAGGAATAAAATGAAACATGCATTAGAAGAATGGCTCCAAGAAGCTAGTGGAGACGTAGCTTCAGGACAATCTCCAATGGTAGCACCAGATAACATGGCTGCACCGGACATGGCTGCACCAGATATGGCAGCACCCGATATGGCAGCACCAGACAACATGGCTGCACCAGATATGGCTGCTTCAACAGGAGCAACGGATGTTACACAAGATCCAGACGCACCAGATATGCCAACAGAAATCAATGAACAAGATTTTGAACAATGGAAAAGCACTTTTTTCAAAGAATCTGTTAAAGGTGATGCAAATAAACTTATAGAGTTAATACAACAAGTAAGAGATCTGCCATTGGACTCTTATCCAAGAAAATTTGTAGAAGATAATCTACAAGTATGCTTTTTACGTCAACATGCAAATATAGACAAAGCTAGTAAAGAAATAAGAAAACGTATTAAAAATGACCTCGATAGAAACAATCCATCTGTATCTCTTGTTAATCATATGGACAGCACATTACAAACTATGCCAGAGCTAAACAGTGTTTTTATAAAACTAAAAGGTCTTTTAGGAATGAAAGGGGACTTGCACAGGAAATTTATTTCATCTCTTTTCGGTGGAATACAAGTAGGTACAGGCGGCAATAATGAGGACGTAATCTATAATGAACGCGACTATTCAATTCGTTTATCAACACGATATAATGATAAATGGGGCAAACTAGATATTGGCAAATGGTGTTTAAAAGAAGACGACGCAGACAGATACCTCACAGATCCTGAGCAAAAAAGACTAGAAGAAGGATCGCCAGAAGAAAAAGATGTTCTTAGACGTAGGATCGTTATTGAAAGTATTTCTGACGTATTCAAAAAAAGAGGGTTCATAATCAATGTAGTCGGATCAGATGGAACAATTTACACATTAGGGTGGGATATTTCTGGTAGCATCTCGAATGCTTATACAGAGGGAAAACTAGTTGTAAAAACAAGTCAAAACGAAAATTCAGAAGCTATGATAAACGATGAAGGCAACATAGTTCCGTATGTAGATATTAAAATAAAGTACTCCAAAGAAACCGGCGATATGGATGAAGACGGAAAGCCACTAAAAGAAGAACATGATTTTATAGAGAGAATAGATGGAATTCTTTTTTTAACAGCACAATTCAATATCATACAGGAAGCAGCATCTTCTTTCACAGGAATGGTTTTAAAAGAGCTTCCATATAACGGAAACCCAAGTGATTTAATGATAATACAAAGGTGTGTACCATCATCTGTTGAGCTAATGATGCGGAGTTGCTAGTTGCAGTCAATTACGCTGCCAGATAAAGGCCCACAGAGGGAATTGAACCCACAACCTACTAATTACAAATCAGTTGCTCTGCCAATTGAGCTATGCGGGCGGTAACAAAGTACTAACTAATGTAGTGTATAATTTTGATTTTTTCCAATCTAATAAAACATATAATTTTAATAAAAGTGGTTTAAAATCCATTCTTTAAACCTATTTTACGTTCAATTGCACCTTGATCTACCAATCCGCTAAAAATGTGTGCTAAATGATAATAGTTTTGGGTCAAATTGTATTTTTTTGTTATTAAGCAGAAATAATGCGAATTTAACGCATATTAAACAAAATATATCTTTCTAATTCATTAAGTGAGGTCTTGAAACCGTATATAAGGTATCAAGAAATGAAAGGAAGCATTTATGTGTAAATTACAAAATTATAGAAAATTGGTTAACATACTGAAGAAAAAATGCCCACTAGCGTATCCAGTAAGCGTTAGGAGGGTCAAGCTAAAAGATTTGGAAGGAGACTGTGGGCTTGAATCAAAACGGTTCTATATTCGAATCAGCCGGTCATTAAAAGAATCTGGGGCTATTGATACGTTAATACACGAATGGGCACATGCTAGAGCCTGGAATCACCTACATGATAAACTTAGTGTAAAAGAATTAGAAGATAGGTCTCATGATGCTTCGTGGGGTGTTGCATATAGTGAAGTTTATATGATATTTGAGCAAAATTTCTTTTTAGAAAATGACGATCCTGTTTGTAAAACAGTTTGTAAAAAATGCTGCAATTCTACAAAACAAAAAAATGACAGAAAAAAGATTTAAAAATTACACTATATTGTTAGTATGGACTACCTTGTTAACATAGAAAATACACCTTATTATCAATGGCAAATTGAGCTTCTTATAGAAAGCTTTAATGAAAAAAATGTCGCCGGAAATCTTTGCGTAGTTTTGCCAGTGCTCAATAATAATGATGTAATAAACAAGTATTTTTATAGAAATATTGCCAAGCACAACAGAAAAGTTCAATTCCATAATTTTGGAGAGAAAAAAGGTTGTGTATTATTAAACAAAATATATGCATTGCAATTAGCTTTATCTAACAACCTAATTTCTCAGCCATTTGCTTTAATCGAGGCAGATTTAGTTCTGAAAAATCATGTTCCACTTACTAGCAACTCAGGGTTTCCTGAATTTTCTTTTTCTATGGACCCATTTTTCACATTAGACTTAGCAGAAGAGTCTATGGGTCCATTTTGGTCTTGGTTTGGTAAAGATAAAACAGACATACAAACAAAATGGCTTTCAATTGGAGAATGTTATGCCTTTAATGGTTTCCCTCCACATTTCTTTTACAAAGTGGTAGCAGATGCAGAGGAACTAGCACTACGACAGATGTTAGAAGGGAAAAAAGTATGGGAGCACACCGTAAAAATAGCATTTATACTTAATATTATTGATAACTTCCAGAATATACGATGCCAAGGAGATTATGGCATAGTAATGCCACTCATGTCATCTGGAGAAACTTCTTTTATAAGTTATAAAACAGGATTCTTGCCAAGCTTTCATAAGAATATGTTTCAATATGTTGGTAATCTATCAGTCTCTTTAGGAGATCCTATAGAGGTTTTATCTCAAATACACTCTTCGCCAAATGCTGAGTATGTTTCACATATCGCAGCTCAAAGCATTTCAAAAAGAACGGGCTAAAATGGGTAAAATAGGATTTTGTTTTACAGGAGAAGGAGCACGTGGTTCTATTCAATCTGGAATAGCACTCGGTTTATATAATAATGGAATTAAGGCAGACTATACAATTGGAGTATCTTCTGGTTCTATTTGTTCTGCTGCCTATTCTTATCTTGGTGCACAAGGTCTTACAGAAATGTGGCGGGATATAGATAATATTTTTAGTGTATTCTCATTAAATTTTAATTTAAATTCCACAGGACTTTTAAATCAAAAGCCAATGGAAAAAATAGTTAAAAAAGCATTAAAAAATAAACCAATTTGTGAAACAACTGTCTGCCGAATGAATATAGAAACGGGAGAGATGCAGTATGTTTCAAATCAGGCTTGCTCAATAGAAGAATTTGAAGAAGCTGTATTAGGAAGTGTAGCTATTACAGCACTTGTAAATGATAGAAATGGATGGGTAGATGCAGGAAGCAGACAATTAGCCCCATTAGAACAATGTATTCAGGCTGGTTGTGATGAAATCTATGTTGTAATGGGTCGTCCATTAGCTATGGTACATTGGAAAAAACCATCCGGATTTTTAAAGCCAATAAAAATGGCTTTTAGAGCATTTGATATTAACCTTCATGAAATAATGGTTAGAGACATTTCGTCTTGCATAAGAAATGAAGATGACCCAAAATATAAAAATGTTAATATACATTTAGTAGAACCAAACGAACTCCTTTTTGAAAGTATATATTTTAGCAAATGTAAACTTGGAGTTGAATACGGGTTAAACAATTATTCGATTAGTGACAAAAAAGGAATAGCTGCAATGACTGTAAAATAACAGTCAATTAATCCAGTTTGAAAATCCCACCTTCGTCCACTGTTCACCAATGACGAATGATGCTTGCAATTACAAATGCACAAGTTACGAAATTAACCAAAACTATAAAGAATTTTATAGCAAAACTAATCAATGCTTCTTGCATTGTTAATATTGGAATATCCGGTAAGTCAGTATCTGTTTTTCCAACTCTGTGATCTATTGTTCTAGCAAGCACCAAGAAAAATCTGTATATTACACCTAATTTGTTCATACTTTATATAATATTTGGAATGCTAAAATTTTTAGCGATAGGTGCGGGACTAGCTTAAGATGCTTTTTTTGGCGGATAGGCAGGAAAAAATTGTCCTTGAATGATAGAGCTTATTGTGGTAAGTTTTAGCACGACAGAACCTATTCAAAAAACAGATCCAATAATACCATGTTCATTTTGAAAAGAAATAGCAAAAAAAAGTATTGTGATTTATGTGGTCAAGTTTTGGATTTATTTACAAGCTCTCACAAAACACAACCATTTGTCGACGGGAGGATGTATGAAAAAATGTGTTTAACATGTTTTTTTGTTCCTAAAACTATTGTGCAAACGTATGACTCTAAGGGACTTGTAAAGGATGAAACTAACGTCCCATATTCATGCAGTAGCTTGCATACACCAAAAGAGATATTTAATCAGGGAAGCTCCGATAGTTTAAAACAAGCAAAAATATCTGTTAGTAAAATTATTGCCGCTTGTTCCCGTGGGAAAAAACTAAAAGAATCAGCTCGCCCAAAACCTGATTGGAGACTAATCGAATGAGCGATATAAATTACTGTTGGAGCGATTTAAAAAATGATTTGCTTTCTATTGTAGCACAAATCAATACAACAGAATGGATGCCTGATGTTATTGTTGGAATTAAAAGAGGTGGATTAATCCCAGCAGTAAGTATAAGTCATTATATGAACAGACCTTTGTACGTTGTTTCATGTCAATTGCGAGATGGCGAAAACAGTGTAGATCTTTTAGATTCAATAAAAATACAGAAAGACAAGAGAATACTTGTTGTAGATGATATTTGTGATAGTGGAGATACTTTTGAAAAAGTGTTAGATACAATGAAAAAATTTGGACAAAACGATATAAAAACATGTTGTATTTTTCAAAATATTAGACAAAATTTTATTGCCGATTTCAAAGCAAAAAAAATAGACAGAGAGATAGACAGAAGGTGGATAGTATTTCCATGGGAACGTTAATATCGTTATTGGATGAAGCTAATCAATTAAATTCTTCATAATGTTTTTTATCCATTTGTTATGCTTCATTACTCTTGTATGAGCACTTTCGTCTCCATAACTAGAATCAGGTTTTTTATCAGCAGCTAAAACAAACGAGTTAATTCCGGCAAGTTTTCCATCAATAAATAATCCTCCTCCACTGTCCCCGTGAGCAATACAAAATTCTAATGAAGTGAAATTTTGTTTGCTCATTGTGCAAAAAATAATGTCTCCTGTGACGGAGTCTACTTTGTTGCTACCAGCACGCCTTAAATTGTCAATTTTATTTTCTCCTGTGTACCCTGTTCCTGTGGACCCAAAACCAGCTATTCCACAGATTTTTCCAGTTTCATCATCGTTTTCATAAAGAGCAGGATAAAAAGGAATGTCTATTTCTTTCTTTGCATAACAAATAGCAATATCATTTTCACTAATTTTACCCAAAATGAAATCAGGATGTTTCACTATTTTGTCTAACAATATAACTTTGTCATCCACTACTATATGAGCATGCATCGCATCTTCGACAACATGAGCTGCGGTTAAAACCCAATGTGCATCAATGACAACAGCAGATCCGAAAGAGAATGTTGTGCTGTTTTTTTCATCATTTGTTACACAATAAATTTTTACTACACTGTGATAATCTTTTGCATACTCTAAATATTTTGAATCTTCTACGTTATGACGTATGGTTCCGCCATTAGACACGATTGACATACTTGAAAGTATGGCAAAAGCAAAAATCTTTAAGAGCATTATGCTCCTTTCATCTAGTGATTAGTGTCTTCTATCTTTGCTTGAAGTTCCGTAGGCATTTTTTCTATTTCTTCAAAAGATGGTGCTTCTATAGAAGAATTTAAAACCCACATAACTTTCTCTTGCGTTGCCCAAGAAACCATTCTTCTCATTGGTACAATTAAATTAAACGTTTCACCTGAGCCACGAACTAACATTCCAATATACTGACCATCCAAAAGATATACGCCACCGCCACTGCTTCCAGGAAAAGCAGTAACAGTGGTCTGATCGAATATTGTTTTCGGACCATTATTTATAGAGACAGTTCTACCAATTTGACTCATAATGCCTGTTGTCATGCTGTTGCTGCCCATTTCGCCTAATAACGAGCCTACATGATAAAGTTGTGTTCCAATTGGAACTCCAACTCCGTCTTTATCCGTAAAAACCTTTCCACTAACATCTACGAATCCAACTTTTCTGATCATGAGAATAGCGATGTCTTCGCCTTCTTTAGCGTCACTGTACTTTAATACTTTTGCATCAACGGATAGCTGTCCAACGGTTCTGCCGTTCTCTACAAGTTTTTTTACAATCTCAGCATCCTGAAACTCTACGATTTTTTTTATGGAGCCAGTTGGATCTACAATGCTTCTTGTAGAACGAAGCCCATCAATAACGTGTGCGGCTGTTAAAACAAAATTAACTTTTTTGCTACCACCACTAAATTTTATATCTCGGGTGAATATTACTCCGCTTCCTTCAGAGGAAGCAAACCCGCTCTTTGCCTTTACTGTGACGCTAATGTCTTGAAGGTACTTTGATACATCCTCAGAGAAACAGTCACTAGATAAAAAAACTACAGCAAAAATAGACAAAAAAACTTTTTTCATTTGACTCCTTTTTAAATTACTTATAGTCTATTGACGAGAACTTTATAATAATATCGAAATAGGATGTGATTAGTTTTATGTTATATGTATGCTGGTTGTTTATTTTTTTTAATTTAACTTAACTACATATTGCATGATTTCAATTAAAGCTTTAAAAGTATGTTTGTGCATTTTTTTAACATTTGCTATTTTTATTACTAGAAATGTTATATTAGATTCTGGCAATATAAAAGTATTTAACGCTTCTCTACCATTTGACGTTAAAAACCCCAATAATATAGCCGTTCTTTTTACTATGACAGATGAAGGTGGGAGAATTGAAAATCTAAATATGATGAAAAGCACTTTTGAAGATGGGTCTTTGGGCTTTCATTGTGAAAAATATCACAATGTTTCATCTAAGACAATTTATGAGAAAATAAAGCAGGTGTCTTCTGAGTTGGACGAGGAAGGAACACTACTTTTATACTTTAATAGCCATGGTGGTGGAAGCGGCAAAAATTTTGCAATGCAAGCTAATGGAGCTAGCCTTAAATTCAGCAAAGTAATACGGTCTATATTAGAAGGTAAAAAAGTAAAAAGACTTATAATTCTAGTAGATACATGCCATGCAGAAGGAGCAATAAACGAAGGCTTTCAAGGAGGCGGAAAGCTTATACGAAACATAAAAACCGATTCAATAGAATTGCCTAAACACTATAGTGGCAATAAATTGCCTCGTTTCCTACAGTTCTTTACAGATGAAGATAATCTTTTATATTATGGAGAAAATAGTGGAGCATATGAAGAATTGCTAGTTATAAGCTCTTCTAGTAGTGAAGACTTGTCTATGAGAGGAGCGTTTGCAGAAAGGTTTAAGCGTTCTTTTAATGAAATAAAAAATGATGAAAATCCAACTGTTGCGAGTTTCTTAAAAAAGTTTGCAGCTATGCACAATAATACTAAACAGCAGCCATATTATAAAGCTATACCAGAAGAAATACTTAGTGAGCCTTTGTTCAAAAATTTACCATCAAGAGATATTGCAATAAAATCAAATGATGGAAAAACTTACAAGAAAAGTTATATACTGATGCCATTAAAAACGAAATGACCGCATGAAAAACTTGTTAATGTGTGATCCTTCTTTTTATCAAATAGATTATGAAATTAATCCGTGGATGAGTGTACTTAAAAAAGCAAACTCCAATTTAGCTATACAACAATGGAACGATTTAGTTTCTCTTATTGAAAAAGTTGGAGCTAAGGTACACAAAATGAATCCCATACCGGGTTTTCCAGATATTGTTTTTACGGCTAATGCAGCAATAGTTTTTCAAGATATTGTATTACTGTCAAACTTTAAATACGCTGAAAGAAAAGGAGAGAAAAAACACTATAAGGAATGGTTTGATGCACATAGTTACAGAACTTTTGAACTTCCTGAGTCGCTTATCTTTGAAGGTGCTGGGGACGTTTTATTAGGAGAGGAAGGATATATCTTTTTTGGAAGTGGATTCAGAAGCGAAGAAAATGCATATCAATATAACATATGGGATGCCATATTTAATCTGAAATTCAAATCTATCCCTTTGAAATTAGTTGATCCATATTTTTATCATTTAGATACTTGCTTTTGCCCACTAAAAGGCAAACAAATTCTTATACATTCTCCAGCTTTTGAAAAAGAAAGTCTAGATATGCTAAAAAGCAGGTTTGATCTTATAGAAGTTCCAAAAAATGATGCTGCGAATTTTGCTTGCAACGCTGTTCTAATAGAAAACAATATAATAATACCATCAAACTGCGAAGAAACAAAAAACTTGTTGCAAGGTAATGGATACGAGGTACATGAAACAAATATGAGCGAATTTATTTTAGCTGGCGGGGCATGTCGTTGTTTAACATTGGTAATTTAGATGGAAGACAAAAATTTTGTTGGAGAAAAAGAACTTAAGCAATACAAAGACTTTGCATTCAAGACAGATATGATCAAAATGTCTGTTGCTTTTATACTAGGATCATCTTTCAATAAGGTGGTAACAGGTGTCTCAGAACTCATACTGATGCCGATTGTTAACTTTGTAGCATATCAAGCAGGAGGATCTTGGAGAAAATGGCACGTTGAGCCACTTAAAGGACTCAATTTTGAGGTTGGAGAGTTTCTTGGAATAATGTTAGAATTTTTCTTAATATCTTTGATACTCTATATTGTCTATAAACGCTTTAACTGCAATGAGCCGAACAACATATGTCAAGTTCCCAAAAAGGACCGCTAGGATTTGGAGAGTACGAAAGTGTTGCAATCGACCTTATAAAAACTACCGTATCATTACTTGACAATCTAAAGATTATAAACACATTGATATCAGGTACTTTATTGGGGTATGTGAGACACAATGGTTTCATTCCTTGGGATGATGATATTGATATGTTGGTAGAAAAATCTCTCCTGACTCATTTGTCAAGTCTGAGAAAAAATAATCCCAATATTAGCTTTATTTGTGCAGACTATAATACTTATGTCAAAGTTGCGTTTAAGGATAGGGGGTTTCAAATAGATGGTGAATTTAGTGTTAAATACGATCACGATTTGAAAATAGATGTTCCAAATTATTGGCCATTCATAGATTTATTTTTATATGAAAAAAGCTCACAAAATAAAATCAAGTTTTTTAACAAAGAATGGTTGGCGAACCAATTCTTCCCACTTAAAAAAACAAATTTTATGGGTGTCGATGTATCAGTTCCAAGGAGACCAAATTACTTCCTTAAATTAAACTACGGGAATTACATGAAGCCGATTGATAAAGGATATTCACACAAACATGAGCACTATTCTGATGTTGTCGAACGTGCTATAAACTTACAAACGTTTCATAATGGAATACAAAATGAAGGAAATAATTTATACCAAAGCGAATAATACCAATATTGGTATTATTTTAGCAGCAGGCAACAGCAATAGATTTAATAGCAAAACATCAAAAATACTATATAAAATCAATAATAAGCCAATTATAAAACACTCTATTGACTTGCTGTCAAAATATTTAAATAAAATTATTGTTGTTGTAAACAGTAAAGATTATAAAAGCGTAAAGAAACTATTAAATAAATCTGTTGTTCTGGTTGTTAACAATGTTGACAACCGATTAGACTCTATCAAAACAGGACTTGATTGTATTAAATGCACAGACGAAATATCAAATGTTTTAATACACGACGCTGCTAGACCATATATCACTCCAGAAATGATTAAATGCCTAATACACAACTCTGAGAAATATCAATACTCCCAATATTATTTAAATCTGGTCGATGGTCTTGTTAAAAAGACCACGACAGGATTTGACGTTGTAGATAGAAATAATTATTTGCAGTTATGCACACCACAAATGATTGACTATCATTTGTTCGGTTTTTTATTCCGAAAGTACGTCTACCCTAAGAACAGACTATCATGTGAGATACTTCCTCTTTTGAATAAGTTTAATATATCTTATAATTTAATAGAAGGTAATCACACATATTTAAGAAAAGTAACTAATTTAGATGATATATTATCAATTAAAAAAACAACATGAAAATACCAATTATTTTCTGGCTTTACTACTTAGACCTATATGAAGAATTCTTGCCATTCTTAAAACAAGAAGAAGTATATCCTATATTTGGATTATGTAATGATAATGATAATTCTCAAATAATAAAATCTATTGAGAATCACTTTAGTGAATACGAGATACAATTTTTTGAAAACATAGGGGCAGATATATTTCCATTCATACAACAATTGAAAAGTATAAAAGAACCATATTTTATAAAAATACATACGAAAAGAGACAGTAAATGTAGAAGCTTTCTTTATAATAATGTTTTAAATAATATTAAAGCATGCACAGAAACGCTAAATCAAAAAGAGGTTGTTCATCCGTGGGGTAAGAAAAGTAAAAACGATATTGGAATGATTGCCAGCAAAAACTGTCTCGTTAGCAATCATGAATATACCAACTCCAATCAGATAATAGAACTATGCAATATATTGAATATAGACTATAGCAAGGTAAAGCTTACAAGATATGTTAGCGGAACAATGTTCATGTCTAGGACAGATATATTCAAAAAATATTTCACCCCAGAAATAATTTTAAAAATATCTTCTTTGATAGAACATGGGAAAGTAGAAGATAAAAATTCTGGAACCTATACTCATGCTCTAGAAAGAATTTTTGGCTATATTATAACAAATGAAAGAATGAGAATTAAATCAATATGAATTAAACGTCAATTAATTCTTGGTTATTCAGGAATGTTGTTATGAGTTGAAGTCTATCGCTTCTTATTTCTACTCCATTTAATTTATTGTTTAATTTATCTAAATTATAAATGAATTTATCTAAATTATTAGAATTATCTTTATGGTCAAATATAGCAAGTCCATAATCTATAAATGTAATTTTATTGTCTTTTACTAAAATATTTTGTAATTTAAACTCTGGATAAAATATTCCACAACTGTTTAATTTTGTAAATATATCTTTTATTTGTTGCTTCCAATCAACTGGTAATTTAAAGTTATCCCATAAAGATTCACCACAATAGTTCATAACTAAATTCAGTTTATCTTCATCACATGAAATTAATTTAATATTTAAATCATGAAATTGAATACGTTTTAATATATCTAGTTCTTTTTTAAATATATCTTTGCTGTTGTCATGGTTGTGAGTAATCCATCGCAATTTATCATTATACTGCTTAATAATATTGTCACCACATATGTATGTGTGTGCTGTTGTGCCGAAAGAGTATGCTTTTATATCTTTATCATGTAAATTAAATTTTTCTAATGTCCACAATAAGGCTTTAATGAGATACATTGCCTCAGTTTCATCTTTTATACCTTTTTTTGAACACTGCAATACAAATCGCATACCATTCATTAGTCTGTCGAAATCAGGATAATCACTATATGCTTCTAAATCAATTGAATAAGATTCGACATTATCATTAATTATTGGATTGTCATAGGGATTAAAATGTAAAATATAATGCCAAAAAACATCGTACAATAAATTTTGAGAAATAATTTTATTTCTATCTTCATTATTTTCCAGCATAATATTGGTTAAATTTAATAAGCTGTCCTCAATAGTGACAATGATATCTCTAACACCATCATAATGAGGGGAATTAAAAATAACATATAGATTGTTTTGTGTATTGGTAGAGATGTTTTTTTGGTATACTGTCCCTTGAATATTATAAATGTTTAATTGATTTCTTAGGTTTGAAAGAAGAACATCAACCTGATCTGTTATTGGATACATTCCTTTAAAAATACTTGGTAGGGCTTTGTTCTTTATAATATAGAAATGAGTGGAATGAAAATCCTCATCGAACTTGTACAGCACACTATCATAAATCTTGTTTTTAGAACAAGCATTCATTGTTAGTATGTCCCAATCATCTGGAACTTTTTGGATATATTCTTCTATTGTTTCTGTGTTGGCGATACTAATATCGTCCTCACATATTATTGTGTAATCCTTAAAGTTGTTATACCCATAAATCATTGATCTTAAATGCGAGATATAGCAAGCCAATGGACCGTCTTGTATGTGAATGTTATCATCGTTTAAAAAAGAAAACTCATCCATTTTTATTTCTTTAGATTCTATAATTGGATTAAAATCCTTCAGGAAATTTAATACAAATGTTAAATCTTCACACGTTTTATTCTTTTCTTTCCAATAAGTTCCTTTCAAGTGTGCAAAATTATCAATGTTTATTTTTTTAAATTCCTCTATAGTATTATTATATCTTTGAGTATCTTTCTCAAGATTAATCATAATACAATTCATTGCTATGTTACAATTATTAAACAAATATTTTTGTATTAAATCTTTAATATCTATTTTTTTATTTGAGGTGGTTTCTATATATTCTTCATATTGAAACCTTTTTACATCTACTCCATGAAATATTCTTTTTGCTGGCGATTCTAAATTTGCTGAGCACGAAATATCTTCTGTTATATCAATTGTTTTTTTCATTTTGATTCAGCATATTACATGCGTATTCTGCATCCTTTTTTACATTAATATTATTTTTTGTCCAATTTTTTAAATGACCAAAAAACAAGTGGCAATTAAAACTTTTGTTTTCGCACAAACTAACCAAATTGTCTAAGTCTAATTCTTTTTCAGGATGGGAATGAACAGGAAAAATATGATGCGGAACGACATTGTATAAACTACCGCAAACAACGCAACTCGGATTTTTTTCAAGATGTAGTATTCTAATTTTTCTCCATTTAGAACTTCTTGGAGAAGATAAAATTGAAACATCAACTTTAAGCCTGCTGCGCAAAGTCAAAATCCCAAAAAACAAAATGATCAGACCTATTCCGGGAATTGGTAAAAATAAAAAATAAACTCCAAAAACAATCAAAAACAATCCGATTGAATAAACCAGAAATTTAGGAACCCATTTAAAACAACAGAACAGGTAACATATTGGTCCAATGAAAAGAGCAGTCAATATAACTAAAGATGCTAAAATAGCTAAGCTCGCCATTAATTAACCTCTGTCGCCAATTGCGACAAAACGCCTCGAGCAACATTTACAAAAGCTTCTTTTGAAGAATAATCAGGAATAGAAACAGTCCATTTTCCACTTGCAATCATATTGGCAAGCTCTTTCAAGTTGTAAATCTCTTCGTTAGAGGCTTTTATTGTTGTTATGTCAACACCATCGCCCCTTCTATCAAACAAGTCAGAAACCAACTGATATTTTGATGAGATGAATCTTCGGAAAATATTGTAAGTTGCATAAGTCAGTTTTACAGGAACGATATATGACTTTGAAAGATTTGACTGTGACAAGGACGGACGTATTAAACTTTTTCTCAAAGTAGGAATTTCACCAGTTGCAGATATTTCTTTATAAAGTTTTTGATCCTGCAAGAATGATTCATATCTTATATAATCATATTCTTTTTCAATTGCCACCTTGATCATGTTTTCTAAAGTGCTAATGTATCTTTCAATTTGGTCTATGCTCGTACCAAAATCTAACCAGTTATCACCTTGGGTGCTTTTTCTTGTAGAGTTTTTCTTCATGAAATCATTTACCATAGAAAGTTTAATTGAAAGATCTCTAACGCTAATCTTGCCGTGTAGATTTAAGCTGTCAATATTGAGCATATTTAAAAAGTCTCGAGCAGCAACGTTGTTCACGTTTAATTCAGGATGTTTTGGAACTTCATCCACCTCAACTCCAATTCGATATACACGCCCTCTATTCGTATTAGATGTGTCTAAACGAGGATCACTCGTTATAGTTCCTCCTAAATCAACAAAATAATACAGCATCGCCTGTAATACTTTTTTAACGAGATCCTCCCGTAAACCATCAATATAAAAATTAACTATTCCACGGTGAATGCCAACATCAAGTCCATCAACAGCAATAATTTCATGAATATCTTTATTGGCGAAATCATTTCTGAATTGGTTCAGTACCTTAGAAGCAACACTCCATGTTAAATTCAAAAGATCTTGTGGCTGATCAAGACCGTCAATTTTGAATGTAACAGACTCATTTATCCATTTTTTAAAATTCATGTTTATACCGCCATGTTATTAAGAGGTATGTATCTTATTTTTGGATTTAATCTGATAACTTGATTTTGATAAACAAAAACATTCCTTACATCTTGTATGCTAGGTTTATTCGTAGAACGATTTTCTATAGGCTTGCGAAAAATATTTGCTGGCATTACGTCATCCTCTTCTTCCTCATCACTATTTTTTAGTATGTATGCTCCTTCAATTAGGTCATCAATACTTAAAATTGATCTGGAATCTGAGTAGTACTCTTTTCCGTTTTTAAAAATTATTTTATAATAATCATCTTCTTTTGATATTTTTTCCACAGATAAAAACTTATCCCTTAGTATGGACTTTATCTTTAAAAGTTTACTTTTTGTCTGTTCTGTATCAAAAGTAACTCCTAAAAAGTTTGCAAGATCAAGAACGTAGTCCCCGTATTTTTCTTTAACCTCGGTTCCAGCTAGTCCCTGATCACCACTTATTCTTTTTTGATTAGGACTATATGTAACTACAGCGTGGGGCTTATTTCCTTTGTCAAAAAGAGCTATCATGGTTCTATCATTGTCCAAACTCATAACACCAGCACTGCCACAATTTTTCATCATCTTACCAAGCAAATTGCACTTTTTGCCAACATTAATCCATTTCCAACCATTGCTGTAGATCTTCAATGGATCAGACAAACTAAACATATTTTTTTTATCATACTTATCTTGTGCTGCATCAAACGATAAATTTTTGTACGGAGATAAATCTAATAGCTTTTTATTCATAATATCTTGTATTATGCTATGAGTAAAAAATCCTTTATCTAAATAATCTGACTCTATTCTTTTTCTATAAAAGTCTCTATTTTCTTTTAAAACATATTCATCTATTGGATCATCTGACTCATCGTATTCTTCACCATTAACATGCTTGTAGGCTTTTAGATAAGATTCCCTATCTGTAGTTGAATTGTAAAGTAATACAAAGTCTGTTAAAGAGTGTCCCTGTTTATAAGAATTCGTGTGAGAGTGAGTCCACCAGGTCCACGAACCACCAGATCTATTTGGGTTAGATTTAATAAAGGTTTCTGTATCCTCGCCATGGAAATAATCTTTCTCCCATTTTGCTATTTGAAACGATACGTTACCAAATTTTTCATATAAAATATCTGCTATTACCTTTGGAGTGCCAAGACCTACAATTTCCTGCTTGTTCTCTGATAGCAAGTAGTCATTGCCTGCTTTTAACCACTCCTTAAAAAAAATCATAAACCAGCCTGTTTTAGCTTCGTATAATATTTAGGATCTTCTCTCAAATGTGCGACACAAATTTTCAAAACATCACCCAAATTATGAGCTACAGCAGTGTCGCCTAACGTATGCTCTTTTTCTGCTGTCATTCCCATTTCCAACTCATTAATATCCAAGCTTAATATTTTAACATTGTACTTTTTGGAAAGATGGTCCAAGCGTGAAGCAAATGAAGACATACTGTCTTTTCCTGCCTGTACATCTGATGAGACTTCTTTTAGTCTTAGCCAATGCGGTTGCCGTTCCAATGGAATAGGATTTTGACTACTCTCAGGTTCGTGTCTAAGCTTAGGTTTAGATCGTGGTTTCTTTCGAACCGGTGGATTCAATACCGCACCACTTAAATAAGGCCCCTCATCAAGGCTGTTTGCAGCTTTATTTTTAAGCCATTCTTTGAATTTATTCATATTTACACTCACTTATTGGTATGACAATAGAAATATATATAGGGAATAGGGTCTATTTTGATTAAAATTAAATACAAGATAAAAGAGGTTTTTCCAAATGTATTTGCTGTTGTTGTTAAAAATGACTATCAAAGAGGTATGCTTTTTTGCAAAGTACAGGAATTTTACGAGTGCAGTAACAAAAAATTCATTAACAAAAGATTTTCTATCTGGGAATTTCAACAATGGTACGCAAAAAAAAATAAAGGAGTATTCTCATACCCTAGTGACTATGAAGGATTTAATATTCCTCTAGAAATAGCCGTAAAATTTCAAAGAATTAATGCTATAGAAACACCATATGATAAAAAAATAAAAGAAATAACCGACACTATTTCCAGTACTAGAAAAAAAGCATATATCATAGGAGTTAAAAGCCTGCGAAGTAGAGTTTTTAAACATGAATTATGTCATGCTTTGTATTTTTTAAATAAAGACTATAAAAAAGATACGGATAAAATAACCAATTCATTAAACAAAAAAGAATATAAAAGATTTGTTGCAAATCTTAAAAAATTAGGATACAATAAAAATGTTATCAAAGATGAAATACAAGCCTATATGGCTACAGATATTGATGAAAGAGTTTTAAAAAATATTTGCAATAAAAATAGTTTGCATAAAAGATACAAATCAGTGCTATCAAAATATTCCAAAAAAAGGAAAAAAAAATGAAACCAGAAAGCTTGATGATGACATACGGATATAAACCGTCCCTGTCAGAAGGTGCTTTGAAATGCCCAATATTTCAAACTTCAACTTTTGTTTTTAATTCCGCAATGGAAGGTAAAAGATTTTTTGAACTAGCATATGGAATAAGAGAAAAAGACAAAGGAGAAGAATTAGGATTAATATACAGCAGATTAAATAATCCAGATTTAGAAATACTTGAAAACCGGCTGTGCTTATGGGACGAAGCAGAAGATTGTGCGGTTTTTGAAAGCGGAATGTCTGCTCTCTCTACAGCTTTTTTAGAATTCACAACTCCAGGTGATTTATTTGTTTACTCCCGACCAGTATACGGAGGAACAGACCATTTCATTAATCACTTCTTAAAGAAAATACAAGTCGAAGCAGTAGGTTTCTATGCCACAGACTCTAAAGAACAAATTATTAAAAGAATTGAGGAAACAGGAAAAGCAAATCGACTGACAATGATCCATATAGAAACTCCTGCAAACCCCACTAATGTTTTAATTGATATTGAAATGTGTGCGGAAATTAAAAAACACTTCTCTACACAAGAAAAACCAGTTATTCTTTCTGTGGATAATACTTATATGGGACCTATTTGGCAGCACCCTTTGAAACATGGAGCAGATTTGGTTGTTTATTCTGCAACAAAATATATCGGTGGACATTCTGACGTTATTGCCGGTGCATGCTTGGGATCAAAAAATCTTATCGGAAAAGTAAAATCATTAAGAACATTCTTGGGAAACATGGCAGGACCATGGACAGGATGGCTACTCATGAGAAGCTTGGAAACATTAAAAGTCAGAATGGAACAACAAGATAAAAACGCACAAAAAGTAGCACTTTATTTGAAAAATCATCCAAAAATAGAAAAAGTTTACTACTTAGGATTTATAAATGACGGAAACGATCAAAAAGAAAAAAATATTTATGAAAAACAATGCACATCAGCAGGTGCAATGATCTCTTTCGATATTAAAGGCGGCGAAAAAGAAGCATTCCAATTCTTAGACGCTTTAAAACTAATCAAACTAGCAGTGAGTTTAGGAGGAACAGAAAGCTTGGCAGAACACCCGCAAACAATGACGCATGCAGATGTATCAGAAAAAGATAAGCAATTAATGAATATATCCGAGAAATTAGTAAGACTATCTGTCGGAGTCGAACATTATAGCGACATAATAGAAGATATAGAACAAGCACTTTCTTGCGTTGACACAATAATTACATTCTGATACAATTACAGATATGAAAATTTTATTGGTTCTATTGATACTACTGCTTTGCACTGCCTTTGCTGTGCCTGTCTGCTTTACTTACCATATCGCAAGCACACAAGATACTACGTTTTTTATAATAGAAAAGCCATTTATAGAAATATTCAAAAAATTAGCAAATAAAAATTCATTAGAAAAAATTATACAACAAAACAACGACACACTCGTTGATAAAAATTGGGAATATCTCAATGTTGAAATAATACGAATCCTAAAGCCAAAATCATGGACGATAAATGGCAAAATGAACTTTACTGTTGATACTAATAATGACTTCAAAACAAGACTACACTTCAATCAGTTCGTAGATTACTCACAAGGAATACTACAAATAATAACAAAACTAGAAACACCTGATAAAAATATACTAATTTGTGAAAAAACAATACAAATAATAGACCAAATAAATAATACCAAGGTAAACGTAAAAACAACACTAGTTGTTAAAAAATATATACCAAAATACTTTGTTAAACTTATGGATGATAAAGTAAAAGAACACAACTTAAAAGATATTCAAAAAATAAAAGATAATTTAATCAATATAACCAAGAATAAAGACGCACTCTTTAGCATTCCAATACAAAAAATTAACTACGAATTACAACATGTAAGCCCAGTCACAGGATTATACATAATCGAACCAACTTGGTGAAACTAGGAAATATATGCCATACATCACTACAGAAAATAGAAAAAAATATGATGTGCAAATCAATCAATTAATTGATCAAATAGCAAGTAACAATGCCACAGATGGAGATTTAAATTATATTATCACAAAACTACTGCACTCAGCATTTAATCTAAAAGACCCAAAGTATACAAGAATAAATACGGCAATTGGAGTGCTTGAATGTTGTAAACAAGAACTCTATAGAAAAATTGCAGCACCATATGAAATTGAAAAATGCACAATTAACGGCGATGTATGAATAATTATGACGTTATTATCGTAGGAGCAGGTCACAACGGGCTAATAGCTGCTTGCTACTTGGCAAAAGAAGGAAAAAAAGTCCTAATTTTAGAAGCTAATAACGAAGTAGGAGGTGCAACAAAATCAAATATGCCCTTTAAAGGATTGAAAGCAATAATTTCTAGCTACTCATACTTGGTTTCATTAATGCCAAGTCAAATCATATCAGACCTAAAGTTAAATTTTGAAACAATACCAAGACGAATATTATCGTATACGCCATACCTAAAAAACAACGAATACAATGGACTATTAGTTCATCGAAACTCAAACGAAAACACAGAATCATTCCAAAAACTAACAGGATCAAATAAAGAATCAGAAAATTGGAGTAAATTCTACGAAAGAATAAATGAATTCGCAAGCATCGTACAACCTACTCTTTTAAAACCACTTCCTACAAAAAGTGAATTAAAAAATAAAATGCCTGCCGATACTTGGAATATGCTCGTTGAACAACCTATCGGAAAAACACTAGATGAACAGTTCAGTGATGATATAATAAAAGGACTGATCCTTACAGATGGACTCATAGGAACATTCTGCTCAGCATATGAAATGCAAGCAAACATATGCTTTCTATACCACATAATAGGAGGTGAATGGAAAGTACCAAAAGGAGGAATGGGATCATTAGTAGAGGAACTGTATCAACTCGCCATAAAATCAGGTGTTGATATTAGGGTAAACTCTAAAGTTAAAGCAATAACACAAAATGAAGACTTTGTAACAGCAACCCTAGAAAATAACGAAACATTAAAAGGAAAATTCCTGCTGTCGAATGCAGCACCACAAATATTGGAACGATTACTCGGAGAAAATATACAAGAAACTCTCGAGGGATCTCAAGTAAAAATCAATATGCTACTTAAAAAATTACCAGAGTTTAAGTCAGGAATTAATCCAAAAGATGCATTTGTAGGAACACTGCACATCAATGAAAGCTTCTCACAACTCCAAAAAGCATACACCGAAGCAAAAAATGGAGTGATACCAGAAGAACTACCTCTTGAATTATATTGCCACTCACTATCTGACCCCTCTGTTATAAACAATGACACAAACCAGTCTTTAACAGCATTCATTCTGCACACACCTGCTAAACTATTTGATGAAAACAACGAAGAAACTAAAAGAATAATCAAAAATAAGGCTCTTGATGCAATAAATCAATACTTAGTAGAACCAATTGAAAATTGCTTTGAAATAGATCAAAACGGAAACCAGTGCTTAGAAATTAAATCCCCTATCGATTTACAAAAAGAAATTGCACTGCCTCGTGGAAATATATTCCATAAAAATTTATCTTTTCCTTTTAAAGACGATGATTCAAATGCAAAATGGGGCGTCGAAACAAAACATCCAAGAATATTCATATGCGGTGCAGGAGCAATTCGAGGAGGAGGAGTAAGCGGAATACCAGGACACAATGCAGCAATGGCAATACTAGAACAAGAACAAATCTAGCATTGACAATACATACTAAAAGGAATAAATTAATCAAATGAGCGAAACTTATAACATACTGAATTTAAAGAAATATGCCGAAAGCATCAGAAAAAATGCATCAATATCAATATTTCAAAATGAAAAAATACTAAACATTGAAGGCTTAACACTACCAAACACAATAAATGGTTATATTACGATAAAACAAGTATGCTTTATAATTAAAAATCATGTAGTAGGATATAGTAGTGAAAATAAACCAATCATCGATGAACATGGCTACAATAACGCTTTTGAAGAAGTTAGAGGCTGGATCGCTAATTGTATTTTTTCTAAACTAGCAGCAAATAATATTCTTGAGTGCAACTGGGATAATGAAAAAGAAGAAATGATGTTTTGGATAGAGAAAGAAAAAGAAGAATTTTTGCCGCTACTTCCCAAATGGATAGTGAAATGGCTCCAATCAAACGATGTTGACAATTCTGCTTAAATATGGTATGTTGTGGGAATGGGAATTAGATTCGGACTTTGCTGTATATTTCGTGATGAACCAATTAAGTTTAGGACGACCACAGCATCTTACGTTTTAAAAATGGATCGTTCCGATGGTCTTCTTAAAATAAGCGATTTATGCAAAACTAACGCAAGCAGCCTGCAAGAAGCATTACAGTACTGCCATAAGAATGATATTAATAACTTCAGAGTAAGCAGTAACATTCTTCCATTAAAAACACATCCTGTTCTAGGATATAATGTTGAAGATCTGCCCGATGGGGAAAATATTATCAACCTTTTTAAGGGTGCTGGAGAATATGCCAAATCCAAAAATATAAGAACCTCTTTTCATCCTAGTCAATTCGTGGTTTTAAACTCTCAAAAGCCACAAGTTGTTGTGCAATCGCTACAGGAAATTGAGTATCAAGCCGAAGTTTCTGAGTGGATTAATGCTGATGTTGTTAATGTTCATGGAGGAGGGGCATACGGCGATAAAATAAAGGCACTATCTGATTTCTCACATGCCGTAGATAGACTTTCTGAAAGAGCCAGAAGTAAATTAACAATAGAAAATGACGATAAAACATATACTCCATCTGATATTCTTCCATTATGTAAAGATCTAGGAATACCATTAGTATACGATGTGCATCACCATAGATGTAATAAAGATGGAATTTCAATCGAACAGGCGACACAAGCAGCATTAGCAACTTGGAATAGGGAACCTATGTTTCATATTTCCAGTCCAATTGAAGGATGGAGTGGAAAAAAACAGAACAGCCATCATGACTTCATCAATATAGAAGACTTTCCAGAGTGCTGGCTTGATCTAAACATTACTGTTGAGGTAGAAGCTAAAGCTAAGGAAGTTGCCATATTGCAACTCATGGCACAGTATGGCACAATAAAAAGAACGGTCGGAACGACCGGATTAGCCGCTTGCCATGATGTAAGACCCGCTTTTAGTGGGCTGTACTTCGGAGCGGAAACTCACCTTTAACAGGGGTTGGTAGTTCATAATTTGAAGCACCTTTTTTCGTCCACTCTGAAGCCAGACTACATCCTATCGATCTGATTCTGGAACTTCTCCCACTCGGCGTCGGACAAACCCTCCGGCCTCTTGACATCCTTGCCGACCCTCTTGACATAAGTGTCCACGGTCTCGCCCGGCAAGGACGAGGCTCTCGTATTCGCATCCGAGCTATCTAGTGGTTTTGGGTAGTCCAGTGCTTTCCAGAGAGCTTTCTGATAGCCTACGATCCTCTTCCCTCTGCTATTTCTTACGGGTACGGTTCTCTTGAATCTGGCCTCTCTCAGTATCTCTTCGAATTCATGGAAGTTCATAGCACTATTTAAATTTTCGGCTCTTCGTTGTTCCCCAAATGGCGATGGAGAATTCATATCTTTTTCGGCTGCTTTTTGTGCTTCAGGTGGAAGATCTTCCCAATCCATTATGTGCAGTCCCAGTTGTTTGGCATTTGGCATGCTAGACAAGTAAGAGAGTCTTGCTAAAGGCGAATTTGCCTGCCACAGTCCTGCAGCCGCTGCGTTCGGTTTTTTTAGATAATGAATAGGCGGTGTAATTTGCCTGCCTGTAGCGACAGGTGATTGTCCAGTTGTCATGTTTTCTTTTAAAGACAACCAATCTTGAAATGTTTTCATAATTTTTCCTCTTTTTATATATAGCATCTTATGCGAAAAAACCCAGAAGATAAAAATTCTGCACCTAAGTCTACGGATCGCATCCTATTGCAGCTTATGGCACAGTATAGTACAATAAAAAGAACGGTCGGAATGACCGGGTTAGCCGCTTGCCCTGATGTAAGACCCGATTTTATCGGGCTGTACGTTAAAGCGGAAACGCACCTTACACAAGGTGAGCAATTCATTCCGAGATAGCTCAACGGTAGAGCGAGGCGCTGTTAACGCTTAGGTTGGGGGTTCAAATCCCTCTCTCGGAGCTTTTTATTAATATTTCGTATCGTCTCCAAAGCGGCACGTTGCAATTCCATATTTCCATGTTTTGGTGAGTTTCCCGAGCGGTCAAAGGGGTCAGACTGTAAATCTGATGGCTTATGCCTTCGCAGGTTCGAATCCTGCACTCACCACTTAAGAGGAGATTAGTATCTGTACACAAGATGAACCAGACGATTATCGCAATACAAAAGAAAAGAAAGATTTCTTCGTAGAGAATGGATTGATTGTCTTTACAGAGGATTATCATCTAAAACGAGGCTATTGCTGCGGCAGCGGATGCAGGTTTTGCCCTTATACGCCTAAACACAAAAAAGGCAACACAGTTAGAAAAGAAATCTAACCGGGATCGTATCCCCATTCATGAACGCTATTACCGTCTGTAAATAGTTCTTTAGCTCGTACAGTTTTAGATAAAATCTTATAATTACCATCTAAACTAGCCGCTCCATGAAGTACCGCATATTGTCGATTGATTGTAACCCAATCACCCGGATTGATTGTAATTTTATTTTCTCTTTTACTTTCAAGCTGCGTTATTTCTTTTTCTAGGTGTTCAATGAATTTGTTCTTATCCCGCCCCAGCTTTGCATACAATTCACTTGCAAACTTATCCTTTGAATAAATTGGTGCATAGCCAAATTTATTCGCATAATAGATTAAGCTCGCATAGTACTTAATTTTTTTATTAGTTTCCTTATTAGCATCTGGAACTGCTCTAAATATCTTAACGGATAAATTTGGTTTGCCTTTTGCAGATCTTATAATGCTTATTGATTCGCCATCGAACGGTGAGCCATCGCCATAGTACAGTACGCCTTTATCAGAATAGATATCATCGGGATAAGTGTTCGTTAAGTCGTGAAGCGGAGCATCTTCTTTGTTAGGAGCCGTGTGAGTTCCTTTGTAATCGTCGTTCTCTAGCCAAATTAACATTTCGTAAAAATTTTTCATGCATATTATATACGAGACAATGCAGATTTTAGTATTGTGTTGTGATGTGCAAAAGCCAAATTTGGTAGCTCATTAACCGAATACCACCCCTTAAGACCCTTTTCGATCATAGAGGGACTACCAGTTGCTTGAGAAGCATCATCTCCAAACTTAAAGTTCTGCACCTCGCCATCAGGAACTTCATAGATATAAGCCCAAGTTTTAACATTCTTCTCTCTACGATCAGAGTTGCTTGCATCAAATTCACCCGTGTAAACCAAGCTGGAAATATTAACAGCAGCACGGGTTTCTTCGCCTAATTCCCTAGCGGCTGCTTTTGGAGCAACTGTTGTTGGGTCTGGAGGATTGTTTGCCGAGAATCCATCTTCCTTATTATCAAAAAAACCTCCAGGTATCGCAAGTCCTTTAGGATCTTTATTGCGATTTATCAAGTAAACAGCATTATTGCTTCTGCTATAAGGCACACAGTCAACGGCTCTGTTTTCTGCGTATGTGATTATATTTTTGTCTCCTTGTTTAGCGTATTCAAAGTACTTTACCCAAGGAGGATTTAGTTTTTGGTTTATAGGTCCGTTTCCAATATTAGTAACATTGTTTTGCATAGAAACGTAGAGTGGCTCGCTAAGATCATCGGCGGTCACCTTAATAAAATCACCTTCAATTGTTACAAGGCTATAAGGACCCCAATACACTTTTGACGAAGCGGTGTTTTCGCTCATTAATTTGTAAAATTTATAAAAATTCATAACAAGATATATATACTCTGAAACGCTAAAGTAAGTGGGGCGATAATTTGAAATGAAATGGCCGATTTTATCTATAAGTAATGGCAGGACTAGTATTGTTTAGTATATTAGGTTATTTGGCTAGTATAAGAATTTATTATTGGTGGAATAGATATGGGAAAGAAGGAGGCGGCGAACATGAACGATGCGAATGAGAGGTCTGTTGCATCGGCTGGTTCTATTGCGATGCTGGTGATGGTTCTCGCTCTCGCACTCGCACTGATCGCCGGGTGTGCTGCCCACTCGCCGCCGCAGCCAACGCCAGACATTCGCACTTGCGAAGGCTGCGGGACACGGTGGGATACGCCGAATCCAGAGCCGAATCCGAAGCCGATCAAACAATGCCCGAACTGCCCGATGACGCCGGAAGAATTTGAGCGGTTGAAGGAACAGTTGCGGAAATCCAATAACACTTCTGAAATAGAAAAAATAAGGATATGAAATGAAAAAATTCCACGAATGGCTGAAAATAAGAGAAAGCACAAGTTGGTCGCCCGATAGAAAAAAAATAAAAAGAAAAAGTGGACTTCAAGCTCAATGCCGCAGATGCAATAAAATTTACAATGTAGCAAATTTGGGTGATTTTTTTGCTGGACAATCAAAATGCCCCGACTGTGGTGGACAGGGAGACATAACCGGAAACAGTAAGCCGGAAGGAGTAAAGAACGATTCGTATCCGCACTGGCACAGACTGTCTCGCCTGCCGGGACAAAGAGGTTGATCGTTTAAACGCCTTTTAAATGCCTCGCCCACAAGATAATAATTGTCGGGACCAGTATCTCTATGGCAATTATTCCACCCAATATTATTTTCAATTCAAACATGAGATCCCCAGAAATACAGATGAAAGGAATCGAACCTTCTGATTCTAAAGACATACCAAATCAAGATGCAGCATTAACCTCTGGATGAGATATTATCAACCAATCTTTAAAACCAATTAAAACAGGCTGTCCACTAATGTTTAAAGCCATTCTAATGCCACTTTTCTTCTTTTTCTTCTTCTTTTTCATTTTTTTCCTTTTAAAAATAATCAATCTTATCTATCCTTGACAATAAATTTAAATACTATAAAATATTCTTTCAAAATAATACATAATCTATTACAGACGCTAAAAAATGAGTAAAATCATGAAAAGTTTTAAAGAATGGAGAATGATAAAAGAAAGTATTTCTAATTATTCCGGAGATGGATCGGATGAACACGTACATGATTTTGCCAAAGAAAAACATGACCAAACAGGTAAAAAAAGAAAACTATCTGGACTTCCTTATTTCACACATCCAAACAATGTTGCGAATCTATTGAGAACCGCAGGTGCAAGCCCAGAAGTGGTAATGGCTGGATACCTACATGATACAACAGAAGACGCAGGAGTTGATCCGCAGGAAATTGAAGCCCAGTTTGGATTAAGAGTGTCCCAATTAGTGGCTGGATCTTCAGAACCAGATAAAGGAGCAAGTTGGGATGAACGAAAACAACACACTATTGATTATTTAAGTTCAATTGACGATCCAGAAATATTACAAGTTGTAGTTGCTGATAAACTCGATAATGTAACAGATACACATATTAATGGCGGAGAAGGGATCTGGTCTAAATTCAACGCACCATACGAAAAACAAAAATGGTACTACTCTACATTAGCCGATATATTCCTGGACAAAATACCAGAATTCAGCCTCTCGAGAAGATATAAAAATATGGTCGATAAGGTTTTTATAAATCGATAGCATTTTACATATCTACACCATGATGCCACACACTATAGAATATTTACTGTGGACCTGTATTGGTTTTTGGTACCTTACATTTTTATATCTATTTTATATCGAGAACTATTATGAAAGACAAGATTCCACTGAAGTATGACACTCTAATATCTATTGAGGATGTTATGGCTAAAAGCCCTGACGCCTTAATTGTAGATTATATCAAAGAACTACACGCTCTCATACTATATCAGAGAACACTCATAAAAGAACAAAGAAGCGAAATTGTAGCTACGAAACATAAAAGTGCTTGGACTCATTATTCAACTAAAGATTATCCGTGAAGCATCCCTTTTTGTAGTCCCAATGTCTGTTGTCATGTATTGTCATTACAACACTAAATCCCAAAAGTCCACACCCCACGTTTAGTCCAGCATGATCACCGCTAGTAGTAAAACGTAGTGATGCCTCAAATATTGTATTCGTTTTCATTATTTGGAATTCCCAACTCTTGTGCTGTGTTATACGACCACCAGTGTTGTATATGTTACCCCACCGATTACTGAATGGATGCCACAGGTGAAAGTTTAAATTAATCATTGCGGTTCCAAAGAAAAAAAGTTAATAAGATCCATGAACTACGGTAAATTCTTTATTGCCACTTCTATTTCACTATAGTGATAATTAAGCTCTGCTTCTTTAAGATGTTTATTCGTAGGGTGATCACTGTATAGTTCTTTTAACTGAATGTACCTTTCTAGATTATAATTCCTAATTAGCTCTGCTTTTTGTAGTTCTAACTGTTTCAATTCATTAGAACCATATTGTATCTTATAGAAATAACAAAAACAGAGCATCATGTTCAAAAAGAAGATTATCAGTATTCCTTTCACATTTCACCCTTATTCTATGAAAATCATGCCCGTATGTCCACTGCACGGAAGATTGCATCCATGTATACCTAATTATTAGACCTTTAACTAAAAATAAAACAAAATTTTGAGCAGTTGATGCGAACTCCAGAATCTGGTACAGTCGTCTTTCCTTTAACACCCTAAAAGAGCATGAAAAGAACACTAACATTCGATGAATTGGTGAAATTTGGACAATCTCATAATTATACTGTTGTAAAAGACGCATCAAATGGTATCAATTGGCATTATAATCGAAAGTGTAGTGTACTTAGTGTTTGCGATACTATTAATGAGGTTTTTGATGCAATTTCATGTGATATTAATCTTAAGAAGAATCCAAGCGGCGAAAGGATCAAAGTAATTTTTAATAATGGATAATAATGATCTTCTGTCCTATTGGATAAAAACACACTCTTATAGCCTGCACCAAATTGCTTATAAATTAGTGGGGAACCGACATAGCACAGAAGACATCGTGCAGGAAACGTTTAAATCCGCGTGGTATAGCATAGATTCTTACGATAAGACTTTAAATGAAAAAGGATGGTTAACCACTATCCTAAAAAGAAGAGTGGTGGATTATTGGAGAAAGAAAAAATCTAGGGGCAATAATATCCCGAATGGTTTAGGATACACAATAGTTGCTAAGGATATAAAAGACAGTAGTAGCTTAGAATACTCCCAAAAAATAAACGACAGTTTAAATAGCATCCATCCACGACTCAAAGAAACATTCTTATGTGTCGCAATAGAAGGATTAACTCACAAAGAAACCGCATCTAAACTCGGAATTCCTGTTGGAACTGTATTAAGCAGAGTGTACCGTGCCAAAGAACAGTTGAGAGAATGCCTAAATTCAATATGATGCGAATAAAAAAAATAACCCAGAATTTTTTTCTGGTCTATACCGTTTTATAATTTTAAGATGGTATACCAATAACAATAAGAAAAACATTAAAAATCTTTGAAACAGTATAGTAAAAAATAAATCACAAGACAATCAAAAATAAGACAGTCATTGCGGTGGGGGTTAGGTACAATTAAAAAATATATTTTAATTGTACCTACCATAATTTTTGTATTATTATTTTTGTTACTATTTTTTTGTTACTATTTGTTACTATTTTTTTTGTTACTATTTTAGTAACAACAATAGTAACAACAATAGTAACAACCGCAGTGTACCCTGTTACTATTTTTAGTAACAGGGTACACACTAGCGATCATTCTACTTCAAATACAAGATGATCTTCCCGCACAACGAAACAAGGGGGTGCAGACTTAGTAGCAGCCGATGGAGACTGGTGAGCCAGCCACTCCTCTTTCGTAGCCACCACTCCATCCACAAACCGCTCGACCACTAGCTTGCCCCCCTCGACCGGATACAGTCTGTAGTACCTTGCCCCATTGTGAGTGATCGTGTACGGGAAGTGTTCCCATTCGCCCCATGATAGGGGCTGGACTTCGCCACGTTCACCGCTGGCGATTCCTTCCTTGACACTTGCGAGGTTGGCAAAGTCTATGCCAGCCCGAAACACGCCTACCGTAGCCTTCTCCAGTACAGTGCCCTTGCTTGCCTTGCAAGGAGTCTGAACCGTCCGGAAGGATGCCTTAATGAATTGTCCTTTGCAGGACAGGAACGTAGACAACTTCATGGTTTCATTCTCCGGTGATACCAGTGGCAGTAACCGCTGCCACTACACCCTATAAGGTACAATTAAATCATAACAATAAATATAATTGTACCTAACCCATACCGCCGGTAACGGAAGGGTTTGTGTTCCCCTTCCGTTGTCCGATCAGCCGCACCTCACGGCCCCAGTGCCGTGGCACTCATCGCACATGCTATCGTTCCCACTGCAATAGCACTGACTCCATGCATTCGCATTCGCAGCCGGAGCGTGGTACTCCGGAATCCAATTGTATCCATTGCAGTCCTCGTTGGTTTCCCAACGACCGCAATCGGCAGGGGCTGGAGAGCGGTAGGCCGCTCCGTTCCATTCCACGCTTGCAGCGTCATCGCAGGCATCGTCATCGCAGGCATCGTCGCACGGTGCGGCGACTCTGGCCGCAAGTTCTTCAACGTTATCATTCCAGTCTGCGGGCTCGCCGCAGTCAACGCACACCTCTCTAAAAGTGTCTTTCATGTCGACACTAGCGCCGCAACTTCGACAGATACTGAAATTGAAATTATTCATCATATAGCTCCGGTGATACCAGTGGCAGTGTCTGCTGCCACTACCCTATAAGGTACAATTAAATTAAATTATAATAACTGGAAGGTTTGGTGTTCCCTTTTACAGACCGCCGCCGGAGGTTTTCAGCCCATTGTATCCGATGGGCATTCCAATATCGTCGGCAATTATTTCTCCTGGTGCAACAACATCGTCCCTATCGAGAACCCGATCAGCCACGACCGGATCGACGATAAATATTGTATCTTCGACTGGATCAGGCAAGCCAAATATTTCGTATACGGTTTCTACCAGCAGGAATGGTCCCAGTCCCCCGGCCATTTCAATGCTCGTGGTGACCACGTGAGCCACTGTGCCATCAGGAGGCAGCGGCCACATCTCTCCCAGCCCACCCCGAATTTTAAGAGTGGCTCCAGTTAGGTTCACAAACTTCAATTTCATGAGATTTATCCTCGATAACAGGTGGCAGGTACCGCTGCCACAACATAAGGTACAATTAAATTATAGTAACCGGAAGGGTCTGGCGTTCCCCTTCCGTTGTGAATCATGCCTGCTGGGGCAAGGGCAGCAGGGCGTAAGCCTCAGGCAGGCTGTACTCACCGCTAATAGCCTCGGAGATGCTGTCGATGTTGCCGTGGAGACTTACGGCATATCCGCCGTTCGTCTTCACAATGTTCAAGAGGTCATTCGCCTCTTGAACGTCGTACGCGACACCGATGTGGCAATCGCCACTAACTCCCGCCTCCAGCTTGCCGCCGATACCGTAAATCATGATTTTCATCGTTCTTCTCCGTTGATAACAGGGGACAGTATCCTATGCCACTATAAGGTACAATTAATTCCTCAAGCCCCTCTGGACAAGATAATATGTTCTGAGAACTGTTCTAGCAGTTCCCGTTTGAGTCGTGCCGGAACGATTCCTGCTTCTGCAAGAATCTTCCGCACTATCGTCGCAACGCTTCGCCCAGACGAGTGTTTCATACCTAGCGTCTCCAACTTTAGGGCACTCTTTATCGAGAGAAGACGCCACATCTCGATGTTATCTTTTCCAGTGATGACAAATTCTGCCATTTTGATTCTCCTATATTGGGGACTCCGATACACCCTATAAGGTACAATTAAATTATAAGAACGGATATAATTGTACCTAACCCATGCTGCCGGTAACGGAAGGGTTGGCGTTCCCCTTCCGTTGTTGGCATCAGGCAGCAACCCGATCAATCCCATCCGCAGAGATTTCAAGGACAACGTCGCAGACGGTTTTTCCCGTCCGACTCTTTGGCGGCAGTGCATCGAGGACGGCAGCGACCGTCTCAAACGCCGAATCAACGTCTTTCATTCTCGCCTTCAGAGCCGCATCTCCGCTTTTTTCCCCTTCGATTGCTTCCGTCATCGCCTCTACCAGCACTTTCATCGCAGCCTCACGAGTCGCCCCCAATCGGGGAATCAGAGTTGCCATGATCGCCTTTAGGGGCATGGCGATTGTCGGGGTGTACTGCTCATCCTGCGACTTCTTCACTTCGCCCTTCACCCTCATGGTGATCGTTTCATCCACCATATAGACCCCCACCGCAAGATTAGAGGCTTTTGCCATCTTGCCAAGAGTGGATGCCAATGCCGTGAGAACAACATCATTCATCATTTTTCTCCTTGGATAACCGGTGGCAGGTACTGCTGCCACACCCTATAAGGTACAATTGAATTTATTAGATCGTAAATTCAGCTTTCATCAAAATCCCTTTCCTCACTATCGTCATCACTTTCGTCATAGACAAGCAGGGGTTCGGATACCCCGCCGAGTCTGGGGCGTATTGCTTCCACAGAAACCACTACACCAGTTTTTAGGTGTATGGCATCAGCGTACTGGCACGCCGCCACAAGACTAGCAAACTTTTTGCGGTTATTTACGATGTATTTCATGATAGTCTCCTGATAGTCTCCTGATACACCTTATAAGGTACAATAAATTTTATCATTCATAGTCTTCATCGTTCCCGTGTCCAGCGGATGCCATGCCGCTATCCCAATCTCCATCCATGCTCTCATCAAAATCCCTTTCCTCACTCTCCATTTCCTCACTATCGTCATCACTTTCGTCTTCATATGAAACGAATCCGTCAAGTTCTTCCTGTAAATCTCTAGCAATTTCAGAATTATTCATTATATTCCTTTACTATGAAGGGTAGACACACCCTATAAGGTACAATTAAAAAATAATTACTGAGCAGCAATGTCACTGAGAACGGCTTGTCGGCAATCCGGCGGTAGGTCGTGCAGTCCTATCCGCTTGCCAAGATGACGGCCCGGCATTGCGGTACAGTGCTGCCCGAATCCTTGCGGATGGAAGGGATGTTTGCTCATTCCGAGTGCTGAATACAACCGCTTGCCTTCCCGTTGGTTCATATAGACCGCCGTGTAGCGGTCAATCGTTTTGCCGCCGTTATCGTAGATTCGGAGCGAGGGATTCATTTTATATCTCCTTTAGTAGGGTGCAATTGGTTTATAAGGTACAATACGAATCAGGTCACAATGTTATCCCCGCCCCATACTCTCATGTTCAGAGCTTTCATGAATTCCTTATTGTAACTGGCGTGCGAGTCGCCAGCATTGAACTGTGCTTCCGCCTGTTCCAACACCGATGCCAGTTTTTCGACCGCCACCGTTAGTGTGCGTGCGAGTTCCTCCTGATAGCAGATGACCGCTCGCACCTCAGAAAGCAGCACGGACGACACGGTCGGTACGCGAACCTCGACCAGTGGCGGACGTTGATAAAACTTATGGTTGGTCTTTAATAGGACTTTGCAATCTTCAATGAATGACATTATTTTTATCCTTTTTCTATTTTATAAACCGTTCACATTATAAGGTACAATACGATATTACCATCCATCCGTTCTTTACTACCATCGTGGAGCCACGAGGATCGCTTCACAAGCCAATCCAGTAGTAGTTCCTATGAATACTAGGTCTGGGAGTTAAACCCAGCGTCAAGAATATATAAGATTCTTCTGCCAATCGGTTTCCACCTAGTGTATGCCCTATAAGGTACAATAAAAAGTGGAAGTCGTAAGTCGTTGTTGCCATTGGGTTTACAACTTCTAAGGTTATAGTAGAAGTCATAAGTCGTTATGGGACAAGCACTTACGAGTTGTCAAGTCGTAAGTCGTTATCACCATTAGGTTTACAATCAATTTGCCCCAAAAACGGTACACCACCAAACGTGTCCGTCACTTGTTTTGGTATATCCTGTTCCAATTTCCTTAAATTTTTCATTTAGGATAGCGTCCCTATGTCCTTTTGAGTTCATCCAACCTTTCATTATTGTTATCATATTTTCAGCACCGCTGCCTGGCTCACCGTGTGCGATATTTTCTCCTACAGTCGCCCGACATGGGTTTCGGGCTGCTATACTTTCACCACCTTTGATAACCTCGTAAATGTCTTCAAACTTGAAGTATCCGGTATTGATAACGCGATTCACAGGATGCCAATTGCTTTTCTTCCAATCCGCGAGATTATCTGGCACATTTCCTCTTGTATGGCTCATTAACACCACACTTGCCATCCAATTCGTTTGATCCTGTGCTGCCGCATTTAGCCGACTGTTTTGTTCCAGTGGGGCTAGTGAGGCTTTATACCGTTCTTTGTTCACAAGACACGTTAGTGCATCATTACCGTGGCATACACTGCACAGAAGTACGATACATGATAGTAGTAGTTTTTGTATCATTTTTCCTTTACAATCTGCCAATTTCCATTACGGATGGTTCTGCTGTGGTCGCAACCCCATAGGGGATAATCATCCACAAATTTTTGTGCTTGTTCCTCTGTGGCGTATTGGATAAGGTCACGGTCGTTCACTCGTTCTGGGGCATCACAATCTCAACAAACCGCGACAGCATTCGCAGACGATCCAACCGGATTGTGCGGGTCGAACGCTCGTTGCAAAGATCGTCGATGTACCCGACCGCACTGCGTGGAATTCGCTGATCCAGAGACAACGCAAGCCGCTCAGTGACGATCTCACTGGTTGGATTCCCTCCAACTAGGATGCCCATGCTCTCGACCGCTTGCGTGTCACCTGAGAGCAAATACCCATCGTAAATTTTTGTCGTCATCGCTCGTCTCCTCCTCTGGTTTCCACGTTCCGGTGGGCACACATTGCACCCACTCCTCGTATCGTTCACTCGTTCGGGGTTATCGGATTGCTTTCCGCATGATCTCTAGGTGTTGGTCGCTCAATCGGTTTCCACCTAGTGTATGCCCTATAAGGTATCTTTTACAATCTGCCAATTTCCATTCCGGATGGTTCTGCTGTGGTCACAACCCCATAGGGGATAATCGTCCACAAATTTTTGTGCGGCGGCTTCTGTGGCGTATTGGATAGTTGTCATTGGTATCCAATCTTCTTGTCGTTTATCAAAAATATAAATTTTATACACGTTAAATTTCTCCTCCCTATAAGGTACAATTAAATAGGGAGTATATTGTTTGCGATAAAACCTGCCGTATTACAGGTGTTCTCCCGTGAGGAATTTATAGCATCGAATATTTTTGTGATTGTGTTGGAATCGAGGTATAGTATATCTATTTCCCATTCATCACTGAGGTATTTCAGAACGGATACAGTGAAAGCACATTCGTTTGGGTTCGTATTCATCCATCATGGCTCCTTATATTAAAATATACCGTGCCAGTTCAAAGTTTTAATTTAAATTTAGGATAAATTTCAATTTTATTATCTTCTGCCAACCAACCATCCACATCAAAATCATGCCAACTGATCTGTCTCATACCACACCACAAGAAATTTAAAAATTGATTATTAATACATTCTGAATATTTTTTTCTTTTGCAGACCTGTCGTTCATAAGATAAAATATCTAAATCGTTAGGATTTTTAGAGCCATTAGCCATACTTCCAAACACCCAGACATTATGGACAATATGGTATCTAAAATCTGTATTATTATTTCCTACAAAAACCCCCTCTATAATTTTTAATCTTTCATGTATTGTTTTGCAATATTCAAAAGCCTTTTCTCTATCAAGATTTTTTTTATTCTTTTTATGTTTTTCAATTACCAAATCATCAGGATTTTCTTTTATGGGCTTTCTGATCTTCCAGTCCAAAGCCCGTCGAATACAAGTATCTTTGTTGGCAAATTTTAGAGCTTCCAATATTTTATTTTTGCCGATCTTTTCGATAAAAGCATCCTCACAACAATGGTATCTTGAGACTATTCTGAGTAAATCTTCTAATAGCACAATAACACTTTGTTATTCTTTTTCTATTGTTTCTGTTGTAAATCTTTCGCCCCAACAGGCCCGCTCACTCACATCGGCTCCGGTGGCAAAAACTTCAGAGCCGTCCTCATTAGAAATGAATAGGGAAAGGTGATCGTCCGTATCCCTGACGATCATCACCTTCCAAGAGCCGATTGATACAGTCTCAGATTCATGGTTAATCGTCGTCATCGTCGCACAATATCCCTTCATTACTGGACGATATTTCTTCCCAAAGCTCCTCATCGCTGGCGGCTTCTAGTCTTTCAACAATATCGTTGAAAACGTGCATACTAATATCTTTCTGAGACATCCCTTCCAGTATTGACTCAGCATGGCGATACACAAGATCACTACGATTTGCGTCTGTAATTTCTGTAATCATGATTACTCCTATTTTCTTCCTTGATGAGCTGGAAATCGAGAGTACAATTCCTCTCGTAGATCAGTGAGGTCAACATTAAGATAAACGGGGCCTTTATTCCCTCCGTCGATAAAATTTTCGTGATAAAAGAAGTCTAAACTACTTGTGGCAATTAGCTCTTTCCCGTGGTATAAAAGAATGATGAACGAATCACCTTCTTTTTCGATGACGATTTTGCCGTCGTGCAGTACGCTGTTTCTGACTGCTCGCATCAACCCACCTGCCAGTGGCTCGTCACGGGTGTATTGAACATCCACTTCAATAGTGCGGTATTTTTCGGCCATTGTGATTCTCTTTCTTGAAATCGCCTACAAGCCCATACCCTATAAGGTACAATTAAACTTCATTTATGTTTTTGCCGTTTTTCAGAATAACCGTCAGGCATCACTAAAACAGCGTGGTTTGAAACAATCTAGTATTTCAAGTTTCTTTAAGTTAGCCCCCAGAACAACTTCCATGTTAAGCTCTTTTGCGACACTAATGCCGAAATCAAAAACGCATTCAACGCCGCCTCGGGGATTCTTCTTTCGGTTGTCAGACAGTTCAAACCTCACAGCCAGACCGTCATTGGTGAAATCGGATGTGACTACTGTTGCCACTCCATAACCTAACCAAACCACGCCATCATCTGTACAATGTGGCCTATCGCCAGATTGATCTTTGAGTGAGTACCTTTTACTGAGGCGATCAAACCATAAGCTGTGACCATTTGTTCCATCTGTGAAGCACAGCTTCCAATCGTAATCATTGCTATCTCTAATCATTTTTTCTCTCTTTGTCATCTGGGAATAGTAGTCATACCCTATAAGGTACAATTAAACTTCATTTATGTTTTTGCCGTTTTTCAGAATAACCGTTTTTATATCACCATAATACTGGCGGGCGTATTCGTTTGCGGCAAGATCATTTATTGTGCGAATACTTTCTAATATTTTCCATCCATCACCGTCTTTCACTGCGATCTCGTAGCTTATCGCCCATGTTTCGTTCATAAGATCATTGCAGGCAGCGGCAGCGTGGGATATTTCCCCTTCGTTATAGTGAGGAAATATATTTATTAGATCGGATATATTCGCATTTGCACCGTTGTCATCCCATGAAATTTTTACCTCATGACCGTCTACATTCACGCTATCTCGGCTTGTTGTTGTATTATTCATTATATTTTCCTGGGATGTTCCATGCCTTGCTATCCTTATTGTATCCTGTTAATTCCGTTAAGAATACGACTGCATCCTCTGAATTTTGGAAATCCTGTATCCAGCGTATATCGCATCCTTCTCGATACCATGCGTATACTGTATAGGTTGTTGTATTGCTTTCATCGAAATGTTCGATGTATTCCGACTCTTTGATATATGGGCGGCGATTCGGAACGGTGGCATTATCAGTAACGGTAACGATTACGAAACTTTTATATTTCGAGCGTTTGTTCGGATTCTTTACTGTTCCTGTAAAGAATCTTGTTTTAATATCATTCATTGTGTTGTCTCGGTCGTAATATATTCGCTACGTTTTCGATTCTTCCTGCTTCCGCAAGCATCTCACCTGCAATGTTTCTCAGGGAGGCGGCTTTCGCTCGCAAACTCTCCGCTTCGTCCGTGATTCTTTCTTTTGGTGTCTTTTCCATCACTCCGTGTCCTCAGTGATTTCGCCAACAACAATATCCCCTATCTGATGCGAGTTCGACAGTTCGTCTACTCTTTGCTGCATTGCATCTTCTCCAGAAACCACTTCCCAGAAACGATGAGGCACAGCATTACCCCAAACCCAACAAACAACATAGTCGCTCATCGCTAAAATCCTTTGGTGTCTTAACTATAAGATAAGGTACAATTAAATAATATCAACGGCAGAAAGTCTGTATTCTCTGGCTTTTTCTTCCAACCGAGAGGCGGTGCCTTCGTTTATTTCGCCAATATCATTCTAACTATTTCTGGGTCTTCCACGGTACTGTGGCATCTCCTCTAAGCGATTTTTCTCAGCAGCGACTTCTTCGTGATCCGTACTGTGCCCCCCGATCCCTAGGCACGCTTCGGAGTCAAGCACTGAAAGCATCAGTCCACCGTCGTCAACATAGACATGTGCGTCTTTTGGGAGGGTGTTAAGCCATCTCTTCAGTTCTTTTGCTGTGATCATGTCTCAATAAATTCCTTTGTTACAAGATAAGGTACAATTAAATAACATCAACGGCAGACAGTCTGTATTCTCTGGCTTTTTCTTCCAACCGAGAGGCTACCTCGTTGTATGCATCGGCTTTGGACTTGCGACTCAGCATCCGGTGGTAACCAGAACCCCGTCCTTGTTCTCCTTTGCGTCTGGCATAAACGAAGTGGTCATCTTCTCGTAATAGTTCAAGTTCCACTACGGATAAATCCCACGTGATGATCCAGATTGTTTCCCTAGGAGATTTCATGACTCCCAATCGTTAGAATAAATATCGTAGATGCCAACATCGTCATATTCGGTATCCATCGTATTCTCCGTTAACGTGTCTTAACTCTACACTATAAGGTACAAATATTTATTCTATGCTGGAATTAAGGAAGATTGTACTTTCCCCGTATTTTGCGATGATCTTAGCCATGAGTTCTGGCGAAAACGCTCCAATTGCTGTATCATACTCACCATCGGAGTATTTTACATTTGGTTTTCTGAAAAGCACTTTATTTTTACAAAGTTTTTTCAAATATTTATTCTCCAAAATATCTTGAAGTAGTGTTTCAACGACTGTTTCGCCGGTTTGCGGAGAATATCGGTTTTTATGACCGATAAAACTCTCACAAACTTCTGCTAGGTCTACAGGTGGTAGGGTTGCAGCATATTCATCCAAAGTTATTCGGAATGAGTTTGGGAAGATGCTTGTGTTGCCGCCCTTTCCATCGTTCGATGCAGAGCCCATTTTTACACCGTCAACGTAAATGCTGCACTCGAAGCATTCTGTTTCTTGGCTACCAAGTGCAGAGTGTTTAACATTTTTAAGTACGATATTCATTTTTTATCCTTATGCTCTATAAGGTACAATTGATTATAGCCCTGCCCTTGTTCGTGCCATGCCAGCATGTGCTGCTGCCACACCATCTCGGCTCTCTGCTGCCAGACTTTTCGCCCATTTCAACTTTTGCTGATGAGTCATCGTCGGCAAATCAACTCTTGCCGCCATCCAAGCCCCGATGGTCGTGTGTACAAATCCGTCGAGATCGCTTTTCATGTTCTCTCCGTAATCCCCAAGATTCGTTTTGTGAAAACTGCTCATTCGTCCACACACGAATCATCATATTCCATCATGTCATATAGCCTGTCGTGAGTGTTCGACCAGTCCATGTTGTCATCGATGATGTCACAGTCGATAGCCCATGCGTCGTTGTCTTGCCGGTCGAACTCCTGCGATTTCCACCACGCAAAAATGATGTTTTTTGTTCCCTCTTTTTTTGCATTCTGGAGTTGTTCAATAGCATCATCAATTTTCATGCTTAATTCCTTATGAAAGGTATCCCGTCATCCTTACATACTATAAGGTACAATTAATTATTAGATTCAATCCAATGCACGGGTTTGCCCTCTTCCGCAAAGTCGGCAAGTACCATAGCTCTTGCTGCGGCTTCGGTATTGGCTTGTTTGCTGCAACCATATTTTTGGTGATCGTCTTCTGAATCATCATCGTATCTGTCCTCAGACATAACCGTAAAGTAGAATGTTTTCATCTCTTTCGTATCCTTCGGCAACTGGTCGCCTGCATTTCCTGTGCCTCATTGTCCGTGCTCCGACATGAAGTCAGTGGGGTGCAGTCTTCAAATCCTGCTGCATAAACATCTACCCCAACGCCTTCATCCGTACGAATGATATGGATGGAGAACATCTTGACTTCTATCCAAGTGTCCTCGGCTTCAGGTGCAAGCAATGAATCGCTTTCTTCGTCTAAAATGGGATGACTGGCTGGCAAGTTATTCGACATCATGTAGTCTCCTTTGTTTCCTTACACTATAAGGTACAATTAATTTACTTTAATATCTTTGGTGTGTGTTTCACTAACTCCGAAGGCATTCTTGCATGAGAACTTTAGCGTTACCGTATTCCCGCTAACTTTTGTGCTAAATTCATGGAATACCAATGAGTCTGGAAAATTCACTGAGGCTCGGACAATTTCCTTTGCCTTTAGAATCTTGTCAATATCATCGCTCGTAGTCCTGACGGTGGCGAAACCAGATTTTCTGCACATTCGACAGGGTGGCGCCGCTTCTTCCATGAGCTTTGCAGCATCTGGGTTTACTACAATTTTTCTCGCCTCTTTTACTCCTACGGCATTGCTAATGCCTTGGAAAATACAAAATGCAAATAGCATAACAAAAATTATCGTTTTCATATCACTCCTTTAGTTTAGTGTAACAAGTCCCATAAGTAGCAATTCTTCTAATCCGTAAACTTTTGATCTTTCACAAACATCGCAGTTGTACTCTTGCGCATCTGGTTCTACGCCTTCGGAGAACGATCCGCAACCCGTACATGCACCAGTGTAGTTTTCGCTGCCTTCTATGTACTCATATTCTTTCATTTCAAAACAATATGTACTGCCATTTTCTTTTGCTAACATAATTTCTCCTCACCCCTTAAGGTACAATTATTTTGAGGTTTATTCAATATCCCGAAAAAAGCCGCCATCCATGCCTATGCGTCTATCCACTGCTTTCATTAAATCTTTTATCCACACCGTGCGACTCATATTTTTAACATTAAGTTTTAATCCGATACAGGAATTCAGATGATCTTTACTTATGTAGAAACTGTTAGGCGCGGGCCTCACCTTGAAAACCTCACGATCTAAAGCTCTGGAGAATTGCATACGGAACAGCCATTCATCCATATTGTCCGAGTTGAGTTCGTCTAGTCCGATTACATATCGGTTAGACATCAGCACCTCGACTACAGCCTGCTTTACTTCTGTTGTCATTTAAAGCAACTTTCTTCGTCCTTCATAGACCGTCTCAATGTATAACTTTCCAGAATCATCTTCATGAATCGTCTCTTTATTACTTTGCTCGGAATAGTCATAATTCCTAACAATAAGGTTAACCGTAGATGGTACAAACACAGGTACAATAACCCCTTCATCTAACAAAATAACTACGTCATCAGTTTTGATAGGTCTGCCTAGTATCTGCTTCGGGATATTATTCATGTTGCACCGCCACGCAATAGCTGTGCCCCAGTTGGATCACCCTTAACGATCTTCACAGTCCAGCCTGCACGACCTGCCAGTGACTCTACGGACTTTTTATCAAGGATTTCCCCAATGCTGTATGCGACGGAATTTACCATCTCCTTCACCGTAAATGTTCGCACTCCACCGACATTGCTTTCGCCTAAAATCATCTTTTTCATCTTATTCTCCTTTATCCTATAAGGTACAATTAAAAACTGAATAACTCTCTATTCAAACCAGTTCTTCTCGTTCCTTGAGCCAGTTTTCGCACCAGCGTTGAACAGAACGATCTACTGGCGGGTCACCTGCGAGTTGACAAACACGACTTCCGTCCATACTGACTGAATCTACGGCGACACTATCTTCATCGGCCCGATCCGCGATAAAATCGCTGTCGTCTTGCGTCATGTCGCTAGCCATCTCTGCTGCAACATCATCATTTGGAGCCTCGAAAATCACTTTGGCTTCAAACGACTTAACAACGGTAAAACTTTGTGTGTACTTCGGCATGATTGTCTTGTCTCCTATTAAAAAGTTAATCGAACTAAACACTACACCATATAAGGTACAATTAAAAACTGAACGATCTCTCGTCCTAATAACCTCAGCCAAACACATGTACCATCTCGAAAAGATCGTCCATGTAAGTGTGATGGGGGTTGCGTTCCATCACTGGGCCGATTTTGTCGTGTGAGAAGTAGTTTTCGTTGGCCACCACCTTGCGGATCACAGCCTCCAAGATGTTCCACTCCGGAGAATCTTTGACCTTCTCATCGATCAATTCTTTCGCAATTTCCGGCTTGGTAGCCAACTCCCTTGACCAGCGGTCGCAGTTTTCCTTCCACTTTGCGACGAAGGACTTGATCGCATCCACTGTCATGTCCAAATCCAGATCGACCAACTCCTTGATCTCGTCCTCATTCAGATAGCAAGCCTCATCGATGATTTTTTCGGCAAGTTGAGTTGGGATGGCAAGCAGTCCATCGCATCCACTCGTGGAATTGTCATCCGCCCAAGGGTCTGCGCAAACCACAACGTCCTTTGATTCGTTGACTATTTGCTTTAAACATTCTACGATGCCAGCCTCGTCATCGCAGTGAAAATGTTCTATGCCAACACTATCAAGATAATCTGTCCAATCTTTTCTGGTGAACTTTTGCTGGCGAGTCAGGTCAGAGGAATTGGTTTTTAGGCTCATACTATCAATAAGCTCTTCATATCGGTCTTCAATAATTTTGTATATCTTCTTTTCCAGATCACAGCCATTTTTTTTAGTTTTAATAATCATTGTCCACTCTTTCTCTTGTTTTTTCAGGAAACATCACTACAACATATAAGGTACAATTAAAAACTGAACAACTCTCTCATCCGAATCCTGTCCACATTTGAAATTCCACAATATCATTAAACTTCACGCCTGCTGGGCTAAGGGTAGTCATGCCTGAGACACTCCAGTTTGCCCCATCTTCCAATTCGTCTTGCCGTCCTCCGTCCTCGGAAGGATAGTAGAAGATACTAAGCTCTAAACCCGTGCCGTTCACTTCTGTAATTTTTTCAAATTCTTTCAGCAGGGCGGAGTAGCAAATATCAACCTCTCCCTCGCCGTCTGGATTCGGCTCTTCGGCAGCATACTCGTCTAGGCTGATGCCCTCACCTTCGCATGCGGCTTCAAGCCGTTCCGCTTGAAGAGGACACAATTTTTTAATGTTGTCCCAAGAAACAATATAACCAGACGCAGGATACGAGTCCATTCCCATTGTTTTATTCCGTTATTTGTATTATGTAAAATTCACTACAACATATAAGGTACAATTAAAAACTGTTTAAGGTCGCCCATTTTTATCGACCCATCCATATCGTACTGGATCAAAAGACTCCTCTTCTTCATCAGACTGAACTTCTGTCTCGGCATTTTCTGCGTAGCATTTGTCCAGCAGTATACATTCTTCTAACAGTGCAGCAGAATCTTCGTCACTGTTATTGTCTCGGTATCGAATCATATTTAACTACCCCTGCAACTGGTGTGGTTTGATAGAGTAGACTTTTTTGAACTTTCTATCTTCATTGCATTTCAAAGTGAGGCTGTTCTCTTCTGCTGTGAGTACATAATTGTACTCTTGTTCATCATCCTCCGTAGTGGCATACAAGCCGCCAGGACCGTCCTTAAAATGACAAACTAACTGTAGGGCAAAACATTCTACACCATTAAAAATACGCAGATCAGAAGCAGCACCGGAAATTCCATTAACGAATTTACCCGATTCAATAAAACTCTTCAAATCCTGTCCCCATGCTTCTGGGCTTCCGTCGAATTGTTTGTATAGAGACAGTATACAATTCTTGTCGCTATAAATCTTCGTTGTGCTTCTGGTTCCCATGATATTTTATCCTGTTAGTTTTTGTCGTTACACCCTATAAGGTACAATTAAATTCACGCTGCACCCAGTACCAATTCTTTCTGTTTTGCAAGCGAATCGAGATGACCGCGATATTCATCGAGGAATAATGCTTCCTCTTCGGTAGTGTCCCTGTTGTTTTGTCCACGGCACTGCAAAACACGACCGTCTTTCACTTGGACTGTTACCATGCTTTTCGCCTTTTCCTCAATGAGTCGCATAAACATGATTGCCCACTCTCCGTTTACTACACCTTCGATGTAACTCTTGACGCAGTGATTGAGGCTTGCTCCTTCTTGGACGATACTACCCAAACTTTCTGGTGATACTATAGCAAACTTTTTGTTCTCGAACTCCAAGGGACGATTACTTTCTTTAACCTGCTCATATTTGTTGTTGAGAACGATGCTTTTTTTGACCTCGTAATTTTTTGTAGCAACGTCATGGAATGTTTTCAAATATTTTGGATACTTTTCGTAGTCGCAATTCATTTCTACGCTCATTTTAACGTAGTCGTGAAGGCAGTCCAGTCCGGTATGATCGGTCATGGACGGGCAAATGCCTTGTGCTGGCAAATCTCGGAATATGTAATCCATTAAGCGTTTCTGATCGTATCCCCATTTTACAACGGCATTTAGTTTTTCTGCCCATTGCCGAAAATAGTAGTCATCGACGCTCAGGACGAACTTGTATTTCTCCCATACATATCGGAATACGTCGCCGTGCCCCTTTGCTACAAACATCCTATATGCTGGGATATAGTTGCCTAATATGTATTCTCGTGTTACATCGTCAGCGTAGGCATCCACGGCATCGCCATATCTGTTACGAGTGCGAACGTATTGCGGGTGAACTCCCTCGGCAACATGGCTCATAAACCAAGCATCGAGTCCGTCGCTTTTCATTTCAGTGTATGATAAAACTCGTCCATTTTTTAACACCTGATCGCAGAGCCGATCAATGTTCATTTGCCCGACAAAATTGTTTTTTGCCAGGCTCTCAATAGGAGCGACGATGGCTCCATCTGTCATTGTAACAAGGCTGTTAATCTTCTTCTCAAATCGTTTTGTATGTGGTTCCGCACCGTGATTTGATACTCTGTGCTTCTCATTCTTAATGGCATTTTGGATATACTTTTTCAAAATCGTGAAATAAGTCTGAATCCATCCGGTCTTTGCTCGGCTTGCCAAAATATCGAAAAACTTTGGGTGGCCTGGCTTGAGGAACTGTTTAAGGTCGCCCATTTTTATCGAATCTTCTTCGCACGCCCACAGTATGTTCTTGAAATGACACGCAGCAAATTCGTTGCCATTTTCGTGATAAAACTTGTAGTCAAATACACACCAAGTGAAGGCAGTGCCGTTGCTGAAACGGAAGGTCATCCGCTTGTTGTCTCCGGTTGGCTCGATAAGTTCCAAACCTTTGTATTCTGTCTTGTTTCGTAGGCTCATTTTAATTCCTTTTAATTGTGGGTTACACTCTATAAGGTACAATTAAATTTATTAAATCGTAAATTCAGTTGGCATTCATAATTCTAATTCGTGTTCATAAAAATACGGACAACTCCATTTTGCCGAATCGCATTTTAGTTTAACCATCGTTCCTTTATGGCAACCAGTTTCAACTACCGTTGCCAGACCGGATTTTTTTGTCTGAACCCTGTCCCCTGATTTAAGTTTATTAAATGTCATTGCTATGCCTTTTACACTCTATAAGGTACAATTAAATTTATTCATAGTGTCTACATCCTACACTACTAAGGCTACCTGCTCTGATCTCTCGTGCAACAAAATACGATTCTTCGCCGTCTACCTCCGGCAGGTAATCGGAGTCCAGTCCTCTTGCGTCGAGCCATTTGCACTGTGACAAGCAAGCGTTGCCGAAACTCTTAGCTGCATCACGGGTAAGGCTTTCGGCTAATTCGCAAACCTTAGCCTGAACAACATCTGCCTCTTCATCGTTGGCACAGATTTGATATGCGACGAGCTTACAGTCCTCACCCCACCACCCACCTTCCTCTGGGCCTCCGTAATATGAGCTGTTTACATAAAGACTTACATAGCTTGCCCTCCCTGTCTTCGCATCGCTGCATACGGCGAAAAACGCTTCTTTAATGCTCATTGTTTATTCCTTAGAGGGGTTGTTCTACACTATAAGGTACAATTAAATGCTGGTTTACTCAAAACCTCGTTCTAGACTAGCCCGAATGTCTTTTTCCCATTGGGTTAGTGGTCGAACCTCGTGGTCTGATTCCATCAACAATGCCCGTGCAGCATCATCTGCTGCGAGTTCGTTTGCCTTCTTCCGCTCTGCAGCAGCATCATCTGCTGCGAGTTCGTTTGACATGCGTGGATAATCCTCATTGCTGCTCATCATATTCTCCTTTGGCTTTTGGGCTACACCCTATAAGGTACAATTAAAACTACTTGCCGTTATTGTACTCATCATTGACGGAGAATTCAGCACGGTCATAAATCAAGCCGTCTAAGCCCAACTCCGCCATTTCTTTCTCACTGACGATCCACTTTTCGTCTCCTTTTTTGTCTTCGCATCGCAAGCAAATAGCAAGATCGCAGGCTCGTCCGTCCGGAAGCGTGAATCCGTAGATGTTTCCGCTTGCGTCGTACAACGGACTCAATTTGTCATCAATGTTTGCGAATTCACCACTAATTTCAAAAACATATTGGCTAGTAGTCGTCTCTGTTTGCAGAATTATTGAATCGACTCGCCGCTGATGGGCTGCATTATGATTTTTTTTCATCTTAATAAAACCTTTCTTTGTCCCTATCTGAACTCTACCCACCCGCCCCATACTATCTGGTATCCTTTGGGTTGCTCTTACCGAGTGTCCAGACTCAGCAGCGGAACGTATTGCTGTCAAATGGGTAGAGTTCAAATTGTCGTTGGGCTACACCCTATAAGGTACAATTATTCTTCATCGTTGTTTTGTTTGTAGACGAGTTGCTCGATTCTACAATCTCTGCTCTCGATGTCGTTTCTTACGCCCAAAAATGTTGGCTGGAAAAGCGATCCTCCCACAAAAGCGTAAAGATAACGAACCTCCACAATGTCATTTATTTTTGGAACATCAAAGTTTGCTGGGATCGATACATTCCCAACAGGCTCATACTCGGTTCCTCCTGCATACAAACCAATTCCTACGCTTCTTTTTTGATTCGTTACCGTCACGATACAACTACAAGTCTTGTAAAACTTGTGCTTGAGATAGTTGCCACCGCTTGCTGGTCTTCCAACCGTATAGAATGCACTGCGGTGTTTCAGTACAATTCCCTCTCCGTTGTCTCGCTTGATTTCTTCCCACAGTTTCTTTTTCTGTTCAGTGGACGCAGCAACGTCCACAAAAATGACATTCTCAGAAATTCCGAACACCTCTTCATCTTTTCCGATGCTGATAATAGCATGGTTCGCAAACATCTTTTTGAGAATGGCGATTCTGTTCTTTACACTTTTGTCTTGTACGCTTTCGCCTTGGTATGACAATATGTCGAAAACGTAGTACGTTTCACCGATCAATTCCCCATCTACTGTGCAATTATCTAGGGGTGCAAACCCTTTCTGAATAACGTGCGGCACAGACACAACATTTCCTTTGCGGTTGTATCCTGTGATTTTGTCCTCGTTCTTTTTTAGTGTTAATCGTGTGCCGTCGAACTTTTCTTGAGCGTACCAATTGTCATTGGAAAGCAAGATATATGCTGCTTCTTCCTCGATTGCGTTTAGCAGTACGCACATAGCAGCAGTTTTGGTATTTGGCAGCACCGTTGGGATACCTTCTTCGTTATCATCAAAAACTTGGTATCCCTTTTTCTTTTTTTCGTTTACGAGTTTTTCGTGAACGATTTCAGCCTTTTTTAGATCAACAGGGGAACTTGTTTTTGTGCCAGTATTCATACTGGCTCCTCTTCGACCGTATGCGAAGTTCACACTGTATCCCGATGCTTCATCGCCTTCGATGGTTGCTTTGTAGACTTTATCACTGCTTCCCTCTTTGAAATAGAGCGAAACGCTTTTAATAGTTTTCATGTTTATCTCCTACACAATAAGGTACAATTATAATTTAGAATCGAGCAACTTGTAATATCGGTACAAGTTCCTCTTAACATACAATAAGGTACAATTATTCGGTCATTGGCTTTAGAACCGACACACTTCCAGTTGGAGCGTCGTGATGTGATAGAGAATATACAACTCGGTCATCGAATACGGTGTATTTGATGTGCCATTCTGCATTCACTGTCATTCCCCGAATTATCTCGGAAATGTTTTTTGCGTGGAAAGTCCCGCCTGTAGTTCTGTTCCATAACGGGATGCCAGAAACATCCCACATACCTGATGGATTATTATCCATCAGTTCTTTAATATCCTCTGCGAACATTTCTTGCTTCGCTTCCCAACAATATCCATCACAGATGCCTTCTTCGCAATCGCATACATTTGAAAGTTCCATCGATACACTCCTTGTTATTTGGGATACTGCTCTATAAGGTACAATTAAACCTCTTCATCGTCACACATTCGGTCAAAAACCAAGTCTTGGGTGGCGACACAAGCCGATATTCCTAGAACAAATCCTGCCAGAAGGATAGACCAGTCGATGCAGTCCATATTTATCATTGCTTATTACTCCTTTTATAAAAAGCACCACCCGCCCCGTGCTGACCTTCACTGTTATACAGTACCTAATGCACAAGGGGCGAGCGGTGTTATTTTAGCAACTACGAGGCGACACATCCTATTAGGTACAATTATCGACTACGCCATGCTGCTCCACTTTCAGTAACTTTCTTCCTTGCAGCGACTTTCCTTACAAGTTTCTTATTTTTTCGCAGCCCAATAAGAGCGTCAAACAACATACGCTCCTTATAGTCATTTCCGTATTCATTTTGGAATGTTTTTACAAGTTTCCTGAACTCTGGTGTATAAGGGAGTTTGTCTGTAGCCAACGTTTGCATGTGATATAGTCGAATAAGCAGTGCTGTTTGTGCTGAACTGAGTGCTTCCACACATGCTTTGAGAGAGCCTGTGGGCGACGGATGCTTGGAAAATTTCTTTTCATTATTCATAAATGATCCTTTGGGGGTTAGTGCAACTTCTGTTTCGATTTCTTTTGTCATTATTCAATCTCGTTTTGGTAGCCCGAGTAGGAACCCTTTTGCTCTTGTCATCATATCGCCAGTGATTTTCGGCATAGGTGTTTTGTATTCATTACTGCACAAATCGCTATTCAAAAAATCGTCATCCCAAAGAATAGTATTTGCTAAAGGCCCTAAGATAACATAGCTCCAATCTTCTATGTTGTCGCACTTTGGGTCGATGTAGTTTTCTTCCTCATCGTCGGGAAGCTGTTCCCTCTCGGCCTCGCTGACGATTTTTCTCATCCGGTATTGGAGCCCTTCTTCGAGTTCCCCCTTCTTTATCGCATCCTCGTAGTAGCTCATCATGTCTATTTCGGACTCCACAGCACAATTTATCATCTCGAAGACTGCGTAGACGCTGCTCTCGTTCCACTGAAATAATTCGGGGGGTTTACAATTGGTGGTCAAGCACCTTGTTATTTCGGCAATTGCATAAAGTTTTTTCTTATTAGAGAACTTGTCGTATGGTGCGGAGCAAACGTCATCTTTTGTAGATATGTCCTCTCCATCGCCGCCTCCCCATTTACAGTAGCCTAACTCTAACCAGTTGTCGATTGCCTCGTAAACTCCTTCAAGGAACAACTTCTTGAATTTTCCTTCGATTATGAGTTCTCTGCTTGCCGGTGCGTGCCACATTCTTTCTATCCTTTGGTTTACCGAGTGAATCAGACAATCTTACTCTTCTAGGAATAGTTCTGCAAGCACATCTTTTCGCCATTGAGTAAGTCCTGCTTCGGCAACAGCAGTCTTTTCAATCGCCACTTTTTGTAGTTCTTCTGCACGTTCTACGGTCATTCCGTCTAAACCAGAGGTTAGCCAGCCTGTTGCGGTAAGGTAGACGTATCCGTCATCATCGGAAGGAAGATTTTTCCCAAACCTCCCAAATTTGCTTTTGTGGTATACTATCATCTTCTTCTCCTGCCCTAATAAGGTACAATTAAAACCATTTTTCGGTCATACAGCAGCACATTCTTTATTCTCTAAAATATCTTCTAATTTAACCGGCGGTTCTCCCATCCATTTTTGTGGTCGAATGTGGGTGAACCAATCTTGGATGCTGGGGATGAATCCGCAATCTTCTTTAACGTGTTGTTCCCCGATCCATCTTGTAGGGATAATCCGTCCTGTACTAAGAGTGATTGTATGTCCAAACAGACGTTCACACATAAAAATACCTTCGGCATGATGCCGCAAGGCTCTATGTCTGAAATCTGCCCACATTTCCTTACTACCATCAAACCAATCGTGAATGGACTGATAATCCTCAGTCACTCCACCCCATTTTTTGACGCTGCTGAGACTATGATGATAAGGGTTTGCCATTTTTTTATCCTTGTGCTAGATAAGGTACAATTATAATTTACTCGCCCTTCTTCTCCCACTCAAAGCGATATGAATAATTTAAAATATGGTACGGGTGGTACGCCCATAGAGTAGTGGCCGAGCCAAAGTTCTTCATATCTTTTTTTGGTTAAACCGTACACAACGCTCCTTTCAAACTATGTCATTTCTGTTTGACTCAAGTGCGCCGTCGAGACACAGTCTTCCTGTGGGAGCGTCTTGGTTTATGTTTCCCCAAACAGTTACCCATACGCTTCCTTCGTGATACTCGATGCCTATTGGAGCGCCAGAACCGCTTTCGCTGGAGTAGTCTCCATAGCCGTCTACTTGCACGTAAATGCTGTTGCCTAAAAACTCTACGGCGCAAGAAACTGTTTTACCGCTTTCACGATCTTTCAACTCATATTGTTGGGCCATGCTTATTCCTCTCCTGTGGGTACAGATGTCACTCTTAACCATAAATCACTTCTCCAAAAATCACAAGTTGAATGTACGCATCAAAGTCGGTCGCATCGGCTTGACAAAGCCAATCATCACAGACTTCCTTATTCAGCAGGAGTCCCTGCGGCACTGGAGTTAGTCCCTTGCTCCATTTGTCTGTAAAGAGGCTAGGAACTGCCGACAGTAGCTTTTTCTTACCTAATTTATAAACAACTTCATCTTCATCCTCGAAAATATACTTCCACTTATCATAGTGCCACCCAAGGCAGCGTAGGCTAGAGCCTGAGCTTGCTTCGGGAAAGTTTTCCATGATGTTTTTCACAAGATATTCGTTTAGCATAGTTTAAACCCTTACGTATCAATAACCTGCCACACACTATAAGGTACAATTAAAGATATAATTACATTTTAAGAATATAAAGGCGTTTACCACCACTCACAACAGTATTTACTCGGATCATCTCGTAGTTGTCAGAATCTCCATCAATCTTCCAATACGGGTTGATTTTGGGATCGTAAACCACTCTCGGCAATTCTTGAACAGAAATATTTGCTTCGTGAGTAAAGCTCTGGCATTCTACCCATCCGCACACATCACGAACTTGACTCTTGAAGACTTTTTTAGCCTTGCCGGTATTGCTTCGTAGAGTACAATCCACTAATTCTAGCTGAACAATTGCTGGATCAAAATACTCTACCTTGTCACGTTGTCCCTTGACAACCGTGCGAATCTGCCAATGCTTGAAGTGAACTCCTGCCCCACGATGAAATCTTACTTTATACATTACATACTCCTTTTTGGATTGGATTACCTATCACATAAGGTACAATTAAAAACGCTGGATTACTTGGTGCAAGTTCTGATATACTCCACCAACTCTACATTTTTTGGATCAGCAATAGCTTCTACTAGTAGCCGAGTGTGCAGTGCTTTTGGCATAGGTTTACCCTTACAGTGGAGCAGTAGGAAATGGCAGTCGAACACATTCCGCTCACTGTCAGAGCATTCTTCGTCATTTTCGTACAGCATATCGCTCCATGATTCCTCGATCTGTTCTCGCTCTCCATCTTCATTTTCATCCTCACCATCTTCAACATCTGTGTAGTCTACGCCAGAAAGCTCAACAGTTCCATTTATTGCATTCCATTCTACTGACCCAGAAACAAAGTACCCACCACCATCAGCAAAACTGCCATGTTTATCCCAGATTGGTTCACTCAGGTTTTCCTCGCTGTCAATCCATTCTGGATTACAACCGTCTATCATCTTTCCGTCACCATCGTATACCCATATTTCGTCCACGCACCCACTGTCTCCACCCCCGCTGTAGCTGACGGTGATCTTGCCAATCCCAGATGCTGCCATGTATGCAAACAACCTTCTTTCATAACATCCGTATGATAGTTGATTATACAAAGCTTCTTCGTTTTCGTTAGACATTTTATATTCCTTTTTGAACTGTTAATAGTACATCCTATAAGGTACAATTATTACTCCTCCTTGAATTATCGAATCTGCGAACACCCTATAAGGTACAATTATATCTGTGTGCCCTCTAGGTCAATTAGTGTTTCTGGATCAAGTAGTTTGACTCTCGCCATCATCCTCCGAACACTATCCATGTCCGAATTGCTTCCTCCGACTGACTCCCCCTCTTCCAGACATGACTCAAGCCACGCAATCAAACTATTCCGACTAATTAGCCTCAGCGGGACACAATCGTATTCTTTAAAGCTCTCTTCATTCACAGCAACGCACAAATCCTCCAGAAGTCGCCAAGCAGCATCATAATGTTGGAAGACTGCCGCTCCGTCGATGAATGCAACTTTTTTCGGGGCAGGCAACATTCTCTTCCACCGCTCCAAATTATTTTCTTCCACCAGCATTGTTTTCTCCAGATAAAAGGTTCACGATCCGTTTGAAACGGCCCAGACTGGCAACCAGTTCCGCTCGACTCCCCCAACGACTCTCCCACCGATCTGACCGTGAACAGTGCCACCAACATCTCCGCAAATGTCCTCGCCAACGCTGCCGCCAATACGCTTGCCGACGCTTCCACCGACGCTGAATCGGATGTCGCCGCCGACGCTGCCGCCAACGTCCCCGCCGATGTCGCCGCTGATTTTACCCTCAACGCTACCAACGTCTCCTTCAACGCATTCTACGTTTCCGTAAACACTACCAACGTTTCCGTAAACGCATCCGACTACCCACTCCCCGTCGAGTTGTGAGAAAGACACCAAGTCCAGCACTTCGGCCATAGTAATTTTTTTCATCTTCTTCTCCAGTAAAATTTAGTTTACACGAATCATCATGTGACCATCATTCGGACATTTCTTTGAACCGGGAATTTCATATTCTTGAATTAACTTGCACTTTGGGCAGCGATACTTATAAACCTTATTCGCCGCAAAAGCGGTGCTTCCCAAAACAACAAACAACAAAGTTAAAATCAATCTACGTTTCATATTTTCTTTCTTTATTCTAGGTCTTCTAAAAACATTGGAGTTCCATCACCAACATATGCTCCGATAATATTATATTCAAAATACTCTTCGGCTTCTTCACAGGTCATCCATTCCATAAGTTTTTTAATGACTTTAGATTTGTCGTATATTACCTTATACTTATCGAAGGAACGACCAAGACCGATTACTGCATCGTCAAAACCATCTGCAAATAAAACATCAATTTCGTTTTCAGCACAAAACTTTTCGATTCGATCTTTCATAATAATCTCCCTAATAAAAGGCAAAGCAGACACGACAAACTCCTACGACTAGAAATGTCCTACCCATAGGGTAGAGAGCCGCAGCCGGTTGGGGATGCGTTGCCGTGCCTGCTTTGCCAAATACGTTTATGACCTGTAACACAAACGATACAAACGATTCAGAACAACCTTTAGTGTGCCTGTTTTCCATGCCCACAAAAAGTCCATTACGATCATTCCAGCCACAAAACATAAAATTCCTAAGATCATAATCAATTCCTTCCTTATGCTGCTTTGCGCGGGCCTCGATAAAACTTCACTCGTCGCCGTGCTGCCAACTGTTGCAGAGCAGGAAGGCTCAATGAAACTCGTTCGACCTTGCCCTTCAAGTTGCCACAACCACGCACGCCATTCAGAACATGATCCAGCAACCACTGATAACCACCGCTGAGTCCACGATCCTTCAGAACGGCAGCGATTTCCCGTTCTGTCTTAGCATCATACTTGAATGAACCTTCAGGGCGAAAGTTCTTTTTCCTACCGTCCATTATAAAACTCCTTGTTTATTCTCTCTGATTTCACTACACACTACATAAGGTACAATTAAAATTCTCATTCACACTCAGAAATCGGGCAGCACTTAAAAAACTTATCCCGTTCGATTCTTCCACCGATTGACATGAGTTCCGATAGCGTAAAATATCCCATTTCACGTTCCATGCCGCAAACAACACCAAAAAACGTATCTTCCCCGTCAAACTCTGTGGCATACCAAGTCCACGATGAGTATGGATCAAAAAACTTTACATGAGCAATGGCGGATTCACCAGACTCGTCCTGATCCCCTAACTTGGGCAACGCACCCAGTATCTCTTTCGTCAAAAGTTTCATCTTAATAATTCCTTTTCTTGTGGGACACACCCTATAAGGTACAATTAAACTACGTGCTTTGCGGCAGAAGTTTCATATATTCAATCAATTCTACGCTTTTTGGATTGCAAATAGCTTCTGCTACAACACGAAGGTGCATTTCCTTTGGAAGTGGCTGAACACATTTTGCGTACAGCAGCAAAAAATGTACGTCGAATCCTTGTTCTTCGGAAATAATGCTCGACACTTTACCTTCTCGAAATCTGTCCTCGGAATCGTATAATTCATCACACCATTCCGATGCTTCCTGTTCATGTTCGCTATCGTAGGCTAGTTCCTGAGCTTCCTCGTCCTCAGAATCAACTTCTGGATACACATCGTTGTAGTCTGTCCCAGACATTTCAACGGTTCCATTTATTGCATTCCATTCTACCGCACCAGAAACAAAGAAACCGCCACCATCAGCAAAACTGCCGTGTTTATCCCAGATTGGTTTTTCAAGGTGTTCCTCTTTATGAATCCATTCTGGACTTGCGATACACTTTCCTTCGGCATTGCATACCGTGCGGCTATCAATACACCCGCTGTCCCCGCCACCACTATATTCGAGTGTAATCGTGCCGATCCCAGTTGCACGCATGAATGCAAACAACCTTTTTTCATAGCATCCAGTTGCAAGATCGGACAAATTAGTTTTCATGGCATTACCTTTGGGTCTAATGTGAGTTCGTCACATTCATAAGGTACAATTAAATTACGTGTCTCTGTCTTCTTCATAGAGATATTTAAAAGTTGGAAATCTTAGGCTAATGCCGCCTTTTTCATTCGTTGTTTCCTCAAAATACTGCACATTTATAAGTTTTCCCACAATATTGGAGGGATTTTTATAAAATTCTTGTCTTTGTTCCACCGAGAATCCTGATCCAACTCCAACGTAGTTGTTTTTATGAAGAATTATAACGCTGGAAAGCATAGTTTCTTCACATTCCTTGCCATCCTTAATGTATCTGAATGGCCCCATCTCTGTGTTTACAACCTCGTATTCTGCGTCAGAAAAGGCTTTATATTTTAACAGGTCTTTTGACCGTTTACCTTTGTATGGCTTGTCTGCACGAAGCATGAGCCCTTCCCATCGACTCACGCTTGATACTTCGATAAGGGTTTTAAAAGCATCATCATTTTCTACCAGTATTTGTTCTAAAACAGTTAAACACAGTCCAGAGTTTTTATCCATAATTTCTTTGAGTTTATTAAATCTATTCCCAAAGGCATTATTGACTTTGCCTTTTTGGGTGTAAAATTCATCCTGACTCAAAATATCAAACAACTTATACGATGGATTTGGTATTGTGTGGTCTTTCTTGCGTAATTCTTTCATTACTCCTTGAAAATCTTCATTTCCAAGACTGTCCACTAAGCACAGTTCTCCATCTAGCACAACATTATTAACTCCTAAATCCTTAATGGCATCCGCAACAACTCCAAGAGTATAAAATGGCTTGCCTGTGCGAGAAAAGAAGGATGCGTTTCCAGTGCTGTCAACTATGGCAATACATCTCACACCATCAATTTTACGACTAACATACCAACCATTATCCCAATTCACATTTTTAGCGTCATATTTATCTGCCAAAGCAACTTCAAAAGTAGGAATAAGGTCTGGAACAACCTTATTTATGATTTTATCTCCTGCTCTCGTCTTTAGGTCTTTATCGAGTATGTTATGAATTAGTTCTTTGTGCTCAGGGTACTGTGAAACAAATGTATTAACTGCTCCGATAGCATCATGTCCAGTAATGGTTCTGTTCTTTAGATCATCTAAAAGAACAAAAATATCTTTCTCCTGTGGTCGAAGAGCATGTGCCACCAATTCGCTCTTTTTTAGCAAGTTATCGCTTGTAACAAAGAATTGATACGTTGGATGATAAACGTATTGTATAAGCCTGAGTAAATCTTGGCTATGATAATTGGTTACTAAGTGTTTTTTCAGAATAGCAATCTTATCATTGCTACTGCTAGTTCCCTTGAGTTCCTCTACAAGGGTGCTCAAATCTTTCAACAACGATCTTGTATCTTGCATTTTAGTCTCTTTTGTTTTGTCACCCGTATACCCTTTAAGGTACAATATTTTTTTGCACCTAGATACTTCTTCACATATTTATCCGAACTATCAATCATGCCAAAAACTATCATTTTGTTGTGCATGGTTGACGGCAACCGACCTTTAATCACATCTTTTGCGTAAGTGTACAGCCAACATGGGCACATCACGGCTAGTTCTGGTGTCCAGATGCATCGGAGTACATCTTTTGCATACAGATAAGACAACTCTGAATCTTTTATTATTGCGGCTTCTCCAAGTTCGAATCTTCCGCCTATTACATCTTTTGCATAAAAAGAAGAACACCATGCATCGGCACTTATCGCAGCTTCGCCAAGATGGAATCGAGCTTTTAATACCTGTCTTGCATAATAAAAAGAATAATATGTATGTTGGCTGATAATCTGTTCTAGCGATTCACGATCCTTATGGTTAGGATCGCCGGATAATATCTCATACGCTTGATGTGCGTCGGAAAACCAGGGACCTCGCGCAAAAGCTACCGGTGCCGGTCGAAAAACTTTAATCATTTTTTACCATCAACGTCGGAAAAAACTGCTTATTGAATCTATTATACAAGCGATAGATTGCGTAGTTTCACAATCAGTTCCTAACATTTGTCCGAAACGAATTAAGCACAAACTTCTGATTAAAGCTGACCAGTTTACCTTCATTTTGGCCTCCTTGCCTATGTTATAAGGTACAATTAAAATATGAAGTCTTCTGGAATCTCCTGTTCACTTCCTAGTGTATCGGCAAACTCAGACTCCAATAAATCTAAAAAGTACAAATCTTTCTGTCTGTTTTGAATGGCATCAACAAGAGTTCTTACAGTTTCAATTACGCTTTGACTTTTTCCATACGCTTCACCTTCTGTTCCAAAAACACACCAGCATGGAACTTCTATAAAAGATGCTATAGTTTTATTTTCCTTAATACCAACTTTTATAGTGATATAATGTTCTCGGTCATCTCTAACTTCTATTACTTTTTCTTTTTCTTTTATATCAAAAATAACATCTTTTGATAAAGGAAAAAAGTTTTCTATTGCCATGCTGCAATAACTCTTTAAAGATTCCCAATAATTGTCTTGAAAATGTACAGTGTCATTCGATCTAATTTTCCTTATATTTTGAATAGATTCCTTGCCAACATGATATATCACACCTTCAGCATATACCTGTAAGCGGTCGCTCCATTCTGCGTCGATTATTTCATCAATTGTTGTGACTACACCGCGAACCCATTTTGTTTCGTTAGAATCTATTTTGATGAAAACTTGTGATTCCATTGCGTTCTCCAATAAATATTTTGCATGCTTCACATCTTTACATTTAGAACAAGCTCTATAGATTTTTTTGTTATTATGGTCAACTACATTTTCTGATAGTTCTTCACTACCACAAGTACATTCGTGTGGTAGACGATAAAATCGTCCCAAGTTGTTTAATTCTGATTTAATACTCATAAATTTCACTTACTCCAACGAATGATCCACCGTTTGAACCGCAACCACGGTGTGTCGAGTCTGTTCTCACAGATGTACTTCTTATAAGCCCACTCAATCGCCTCATCAGCACTGCCGTCTGTCACTGCAATGTTGCAATCGTCGCAACGCATGCATGGCACAGCAAACACAGGCACAGCATACATCTTGCCGTCGATACGCATATTCCGAGTATCGCTGAACGTATACACAAGGAATGGTTTGCCGCAGCCATAGCAGCAAACAGGTTTGTACTTCGCCGTATCAGTCTTCATCATTGTTCTCAACCTGAACTGTCAACTTCCCACTGCTTGCCACACACAGAGCATTCATGTAGTTTTAGACAGTTTCCTGTGTTTCGTACCCATTTCCAATCATGGACATGACCGCTGTCCTCTAATCTCACAAAACCGTGTCCATTACATTGACCGCAATGGCATCGAAAATGACTAAACAAGTGCCTGTTCTCTGGCGTGTTTTCCTTGTCTCGTAGATTGTAAGCGTTGAGCCTCAAATTCCAACCACCGTACCCATGACACTTTGGGCATTCGATTGGCGCCCATTCGGTAGGTTCTTGCTTCGCCCAGTCTATGAATGCGTCATGATCGGTAGGTTCGATGTATTTATTTTCCATTTTATTCACTTATAGGGAGGATGCCTCTGCCTTATAAGGTACAATTAAAATGTGCCCGGCTGGGCTCGAACCAGCGACCCTGGGATTAGAAATCCCATGCTCTATCCAACTGAGCTACGGGCACAAGTTCCATCCATACGTCTCCGATTACACAGATTTAAAAAGATATTCGTCGTTGCCGTGTTTCTCAAAAAAATCGTTTAAAAGTTGTTCGCCAGCATCGTCATCGCCATCAACTCTAGCCCAAGCATCGCCCTGCCGTGCTCCAATTTGAAGGCAATTGAAAAACACGTTCTCGCATTTGTTGCCAAATCTTTCCTCGATAAACATCTTTATTTCATCAAGCAACACTTCCTCGTCATAAGCATCGCCATTAGTATATGTCAGCGACGTAGGACAGATACTAATGTCAATAACAAAGGCATCTACCCCAACACAGTAGGGTTTTGTTAGAGGCTTTTCTTTTTCACTAAACGCATTGTTCAGAAACGCAGCCAACGCTTCCTGCTCCGTTCGATAAAGTTCTGTACGAAGATTATCAAACGCCACTGAATCTGCATAATATGTTATCATAACCCTTTTCCTATCCAATAAGGTACAATTAAATTACCGTGCCCACTTCGGAGGAATAGAGTCTTGGTTAGAAGACTCACAATGCGTCTGTAATTGCGGTTTATACGAAAACGAGTCAGACGGTGGAATACTGGCTCCGTATTGATTCGTTGCTGCCCTAATTATTCGTATAACATCGATTGCGTCACTCAAACCATCATGTTGCACACACTCCTCCAAACCGCTTCTTGACTTGCAGTCTGAAAGACCGGGCAACGCATTGTCCTTCGACCAATCTGCGACTAAAATAGCTGGATCAAGTATGCGGCTACGGATTTTAACTTTAGACTTCCAGTTTGGAATGAGTGTTTCTAGCCAGACTTTATCGAACGCTGCAAAGTTTTTCCCAGCAGCATTTATGATAACTCTTTCTTCATCCGTTTCACATCCACACGATCTACACCAATCAGAAAAAACTACCGCCACATAAGATATATTTAAAATGTTATGTTTCTTTCGATAGTCAACTCGTTTTTCTTTTTTTGTTGTTTGTAAATTTGCAATGATCTCAATTAGTCTATGGTTCATATTGATTGCAAAAGCCGAACCAGTTATACAAGGATTCTCAACGATACAATTAAACTTTGGCAACTCAGAAATTGGGATGACATTATTTGTATCTTCTGCAACTGCACCAATTTGTAGAATTTGGCAAGTGTTGATGTCCAACCCAGTTGTCTCAAGATCAATTGAAATGTATTTCATAATTTCTTCCTTGTATACCACCGTTCATCTGCGGCAGTTTATTCCACCGCAGATGAACATCCTATAAGGTACAATTACATACTAATCGCCTTCTGCAAATGGTCGCCGTGCTTGTCGAACCATTTTTCACCGTTTGGCACAGTTACAATCAGTTGCTTCAAATCTTCGCCGCCTTGAAGCAAGCAATACCGCATGAAGACCATCGCAGGCTCACCAGACATATTATTGATTGCCTGCCCGAAACAATTATCAACTATTGACTTTGTGGCTTTTCCACGAAGCAGATGAATAGCGAGTGCCGATGCAACCGCATAGCTCAAGGTGACATTCTTGTTGTCTTGCTCAAACTTTGACTTGCCCTCAATAATATCTAGGATATTGGGGATGCTACTGCATACCGCTTGATAAGCCATGAACTCGTTTGCCACAGGCCCAACAATCGAACGAACATCACTAAGTTCCCGTTGGTCTGCCTTGAGGCGTTGAGAAACATAATACCATGAACGTGGACTCGGATTTGCACCTTCATCATCTAGGCTAGGCTGGATGAGCATATCAGGCTTGAAGTTGATAAACCCGATAACATCTGGATGAACATCATGGGTAACAGCCCAGTTGCTCCAAGAGTCCATATCTGGCTCATAATGGTAGATCGCAAATCGCTGACGCAAAGCAGCAGAAATAGGATGAACATGAGCCTTGTCGCAACTCTTGTTTCCAGCAGCAACAATATACCAATCTCGTCCAAGCGTATGCGAACCAACCTTACGATCAAGTACAAGTTGCAGAGCTGGATTCTGTACGCTAGGAGGTGCAGTGTTGATTTCGTCTAGGAAGAGAATACCTTTCCCTTCAAACGGAATGAACTCTGGACGAACCCATTCTACCTGTGTTGGGTTGCCGTTCGCATCCTTTTTAATCACCGGCAGTCCACGCATATCAATAGAGTCTAGCGTGTTCAACCGAAGATCAATCATGGTATCGCCATCTTCAAGAGCATCATAAACTTGCTCGGACTTGCCGCTGCCAGGTGCACCAAAAATCATCATTGGCAAACCTTGACCCTTACTCGTGCGAACCGCTCGACAGCGTCGGATTTCCTTGACAAGACTGCCGGTGATAGGATTCCCAGATTGAAGCAATTTCTCTGACATTTTATTTTCCTTTAAGTTATTTTAGAAACAGGTTGAACACTCTATAAGGTACAATTAAATTTCAAACGCTCTCGACCAGTTGAGACCAATGTTCTTGCGGCACGGCATTGATTCCATGAGAATATAAGATATTGTCACGGTACTCGCCAGTTTCGGTAATTTCATAATCGAAATCACCAGCACCAGTTTTTACCTTCTTTAATCTCGGTGTCCGATCTCTCTGAAAATAAAGACCTTCTAGAACCCCCTGCGTTCCAAAAACGCACAACGAAAAACCGTATTCAGGATTTGGGAGTGAGTCCAGAAGACTTTCTACAGTTTGTTTCGCCTCGGCAAAGGAACTAAAAACAGCAGCACAAACTTTGGGGTTATTCTTACCAATGGTATTTTTAATGAAATCACTTCTTTCGGCAAATACTCGATCCTGTTCATATTCGTCATCCTCCGTTTCGGCATACTCCCAAGCCACGTCTTGATAGTTATCGTAAGAGGAACGCCATGCGTTGTAATCTTGCAGTTCGTACCCACTAGCAGTTTTGACGACGTAGAACTCCCATCGCTGTGTTTCTTCCTTCTCTCGGTGGTAATGAAGAACATCAATCACAGGCTTGAAAAGAATTTCTTTATTTTCATCGAAACCCTTCAAGAAAGCAAGAGCGGCATTGCCGAACCCTTGATTGCCTGCGTGGCGGCTCCCAGACTCATCAAGTCGTGCTTCAGCGGGTGCTTTCTGATAGCACGCTTCATGCCAACAAACAGGAGATCCGCCACCACTATTACTCCAGTCGAAGCCTCCGCTACAACCACCGTAGCCATCATAGGTTCCCTTACAGCCATTCAGCCGCACGTATTCGCTTGTGACTAATTCGTGCCCGCAACCTTTGCAGCACCAAGAAAACATACCCATTTTAATTCCTATGTTAAGTTATCTGCTGGACACTCTATAAGGTACAATTAAATTCGGCTCAAAGACTCATCAAGTTCAAAGCACTCTGCCTATTGCATAATCTTTGTAAGGTTTTTGAAACTTCATCTTTTATTTGTTCAGTTGAAAGATCATCTACTTTTATGTTGCATGAAACTGCCGTTTGTACAATATCAAGCCATTCTTGATCAATAGGTGTGAAATACTTGTTTTGAGAGATAATGTTATTGAGTACATCTGTTTTTTCGTATATCTTAAAGCACATTATTTTTGGCATAGAAGATAAAGTTATATCATGGTGAACATCATTTTCATCTACTACCCAAGCATGACTGATTGGAAGTCCTATGCTGGTAACTACTATTCCTTCTGCATATCGTAGTTTATGCAAGTTCTGCATTACAATCCTTTGGGCATTTGCAAAGCATTGTTTAGCTTGTGGTCTAAAATTAGCAACTCTAATAGATTCTTTAATGTGTTTTGGATGGTGTTTATAAGGAACGGGACACCACCCATTCTTCATTAGCTTGTCAAATATATCGTTCATTACATTGCACCAAGAAAACATACCCATTTTAAGTTATCTGCTGGACACACTATAAGGTACAATTAAATTCCTTTATCAGAACACACTACCTCATCAGCACTTGTATCGGGAGAAACAACAACAACTTTTGGGACTCTATGCTTGACGATCTTATGATACTTTTTTGCCTTAAAATATCTTTTGATCCAATAGTTATTTGGGGCGGTCATTGCATGAACAATCATAGAATTATGCAGGTAGCTGGATAGTTTTCCTCGCACCTTATTTTTCGCATAATTGTAGCACCAACATGGATTCATGGCGATAGTCTCTTCGCTCCATTCCTTCCAATCATTGCAAAACCGATTAAGGTACTGCCGGTCTTCACCTCTATTCGTAGTATCCTCTTTGCAAGTGTCTGCTATTGCCCTTTCACCAGCAAGAAATCGTTCTCTAATAATACCTGAGTATTCAAAAGAATAGTGTCCATCGGTAGCAATAATGCTCTCGGCTTTTGTCCATCTTGCTTTTTCGAGCTTATAACCTGCCGATGCGAAGTAATTCCAGACTAACCGCACACTAGGATTGTTCAGTAAAAACTGATCTTCCATTTTATCCCATTCAAAAATACCATTGTCGAGGGTTTTCTTATGGTTATTTTTGAGCCTAGTAATATATTTACAAATTGAATTCTTTAGGTCGATGTCTTCTTCACCTTCTGCCGCCTTTAAAATCATAGAAAACATTAAGTCTTCTGCCTCTTTCCACCGACCTTTAACGCTGTCGGTAGCATAGGCTGTAAGCAAATCAATGTTATCCGCTTGAAGCAAAAACACTTCAAACTCTGGAACTCTTTTCCCGCCTGCACAATAATTCATGTGTTGTGCCAGATTTTTCCAATGTTCAGCAAGCATGGTATTTTCCTTGTTATTTGTTGTTGACTACACTATAAGGTACAATTAAAAACGATACTTCTTTGCCGAAAAATATACCTTCACATAATAGTCTTTTGGGTTTTTCATTGCATGAGCAATCATAGAGTTATGCAAAAACTTTGGCAGTTTGCCCTTGCACACATCTTTTGCAAACAGATAACTCCAACAACTACTTAAAGCAATAGTTTCCTCAGACCATTCACTCCAATCATTGCAAAACTTAGTTGCGTAAAGATACGATGGCAAAGACTGTAAATTTGCAAACGGCAAATTCAATCTTCGGGCTTCCATATCACACTTTGCGATGCTAGGTTCTCCAAGAAGAAATCTTTCGTTCGTATCAAAAGCATAGTTGTAACTATGACTACTGTTTTTGGCAATGAAGGGTTCAATTTGTTCCCACCGAGATGGATACATATTGCCATCTTCAATGGCTCCACGAACAACAAGCATCCAATAATTCCACGCATGTTTTTCGTTTAGAAAAAGATGCTCTGCTTCCCTCCATCGACCTTTTACGATGAACCGAGCATAATCGCAAGCAGCGTTAATATTGTCACTGCTACCATCTCTTTCACACAATTCAATAATAGCGTCTTCTGCTTCAAGCCATCTTCCCTCTATAATATTTCTAGCATACGTTTTCATTGCCCGCACACTGCACTTGAGAATATATTTCTCAAAATCTGGATGGCGGTCTACGATACGGAAAGTAGGCGACAACTTCGTGTACTCTCTACTCCATTGACTCCAGTATTGCGACAAGAGGAGTCCTATAGGATGGTTTATTCTACTTTCCTGAGTCCAGTTGCGAGATCGGACTCGGCTGTTATCTTGTGTCTTTTGCATAACAAACCATAAGGTACAATTTTAATTTCCTACCCTTCGTATGGCACATTGACGCGAACAACTTCTCCGAATGGAGGAACTACATTTGACGTTAAAACCCACAAGGTTTCAAATGGTGGTTTTTCGTCGCCAAAGTTACCCTCGCCATCCGTAAAAAAGCAACAATAATCTGGCCTGATCCGTTCACGAATCAAATGGTTGAAAACAGGAACGAAATCAGTTCCACCACCACCGCTAAGAGTTGGCAATTCTTCGTGCGGCATAATCCATTTGCTGCTATGCAGATCGGCATCACAAGCAATGAAATACACCTGTGCTTGAAACTTTTTCCGTATGTCTTCAAGTTCGCTCATAGCCTGTGTCAGATCAGTTTCGCTCATGCTTCCGCTTGTGTCAACAGCATACACAATTTTTGGAGATGCCGGGCCAACATTGCTTGGGAAAATAAAGTCTGCACCGAGAAACCTACGATTTGGGGTACTCCAACTTGTGTCTCGCTTTTCAACACGACTCACTCCGTAGCGTAACTTCTGTCGAAGTGCTGCCATCCAATCAATTTGTGGTCGAAGTAATTTTCTAATAGCCCGATCAAAATCGGCTGGCAACTTGCCCTGTGTTTTTGCAACAGCATACGCCTCTTGTGTTCCAGCCTTGACCCAATCAGATATGATTCTTTGAGCCTCTGCTTTTGTTTTGCCCGAAGTGTCTGGCAGAGGAACCCTACGCTCTCGACCAGTTACGCTACCATTACCGATAGCATCATCATCCAAATCTTTCATATCATCATCATTGCTATCTTCATTTTCTTTTTCTTCATCCTTGATTTTCTCGTAGATAGATTCGGCACTCATACCCTCATACTGTTCGTCAAGGCAACCACCCTCAATAAAGAATTCGGGGCTTTTTTCAAATTGATAATGAAGCAAAAGGTTGATCGCATAATCACAAGCCTTATTGAAAATATGGTGATCTCGCATTCCCTTACGGGAGGCGTGTTCAAAAGCGAAGTGACTAATCTCATGGGCTACAAGAAACAAGACTTTCTTGTAATAGAGTTTCCCATGATCTTGTCGCAGCTTTTCAAGAAAGTCCACATTAAAAAGAATATGTCCGGTCGCTGTAATTCCCGCAGTAGGAACCAATGTCTTGGTTAAAGAAAACGTGCATCTTTCGCTAATCACACCCCAAAAAGGAAACTCCAAAGAATACTTGCAGGTAATAACATCAATATCAGCACGAAACTTCTTAAAATCTTCTTGCTCAATTTGCAAAGATTTTAAGGCATCAGACACAACGCTGTTTTCTGACGATACTTTTGGGGCTTTAGTTCTTGGCATTTTTGTTTCTTTCTTTTAAGTTCACGATACACCGTATAAGGTACAATTAAACCGGCACGGTCTGATGTCGTGGTGGCAGCTCAGTCCATTTAGATTTAATACAATCCTTGAGCATACCGTCTATGTGCTTCGATCCAAGCTGAAACATGAGCATAGCTCCCGTGCTTTTGGAATTCATTTTTTGGTTCAGCCTGCACATAGGTTGACCCATGCTTTTTAAGAGAGCAGTGCCCTCCGCCGAACGTGCTCCAGTATCTTGCAGTGTCTTGCCCGCAACCTTTTCGGCAGCGCGGACTAGCCCAGTGGCTAGACCTCTGCGACGATACCTCTCCTCAATCCGAACAATCTCTAGCTTGCCGGGAGCCTTGTCGAAGGTGCAGAAGCCAACCACGTGCCCGTATTTGCCGTTGTGGCACACGCACAATACGCAATCCGTTGAGCTAAGGTCGGAGATGTCCGCTTCCGCCCAGTAAAACTTTTCAATCTCTTGATTCATTTTAGTTTCTTTCTTTTAAGCTACACACACCGTATAAGGTACAATTAAAACCATTCCACCACATCTTTGGGTCTCACAGTTGTCATCTCAATGTCATGTTCTATACCTGCAATGGTCGCAAAATACTCCTTCACCCACTCGTCGGAACTGTCCATTATACCAAATGCCAGCATTTTTCGGTGCATAATGTCTGGCAATCGTCCTTGGATTGCCCATCGTGAGTAAAAAAAAGACATTTCTGCACTCGTACTTATCGCAGCTTCGCCAAGCACGAATCGACCGCCGATTATCTCTACTGCATAATGGTAAGAATAATATGCACTCGTACTTATCGCAGCTTCACCAAGTTCCCATCGACACTGTTTTACAGCTATTGCATAGCAATAAGAAGCATCTGCTTCCCCACTGATAATCTGCTCCAGTGATTCACGATCCTTATGGTTCTTGTCTTCACATAGTTTTCTATAAGCTTGTTCTGGATTCATTTTTAGTGTCCTTACGCTTTAAGGTACAAACTTTTCCAAAATACTTCTTCACATCTTTGTCAGAACTGTCCGTTATACCAAATGCCAGCATTTTTCGGTGCATAATGTCTGGCAATCGTCCTTGTATTACATCTATTGCATATAAATAAGACCATCTTGGGGCGGCTTGACTTATCGCGGCTTCGCCAAGTTCCCATCGTCCTTCGATTACATGTCGTGCATAGAAGTAAGACGATCTTGCTTCTTGACTTATCGCAGCTTCGCCAAGTTCGAATCGACCCTTGATTACATGATTTGCATAGTTAAAAGAAGTATATGCATCCTCGCTTATTGCAGCTTCACCAAGTACGAATCGTTCGTGGATTACATATTTTGCATATTCACACGAATATTCTGCGTCCTTGCTTATGACATATTCACCAAGTACGAATCTTCCTTTGATTACATGTTCTGCATAAAGACAAGAATATTCCGCACTTGTGCTAATAATCTGTTCTAGTGCGTCACGATCCTTATGATTAGGATCTTTATGCAATATATCATATGCCCAATTTGGATTCATTTTTAGTGTCCTTACGCTTTAAGGTACAATACTTTTTAGATCCTAGATACTTCTTCACATATTTGTCTGAACTGTCAATTATACCAAATGCAATCATTTTATTGTGCATTACGGTTGGCAATCGTCCTTTGATCACATCTTTTGCGTAAATGTACAGCCATGCTGGACACTTCATTGCGAGTTCTTCTGTCCAATTTCTTCTGATAACATACTTTCCATACCAATATGAATAATATTCATATTTACATATTGTTTCTTCTGCAAGTTCGAATCGCCCATGGATTACATTTCTTGCATAACCACAAGAATAACCTGCATTTTTGCTTATAGCAGCTTCGCCCAGTACGAATCGGCCTACCATACCCCGACGACAACATACATTTCTTGCGTAAAGATAAGAATACTTAGAATGTGTGCTGATATCCCGCTCTAGATATTCCAGATTTTTATGGTTGTTGTTTTTTCGTAATGTTTTATAAGCTTGTTCTGGAGTCATTTTTAGTGCCCTTCCTTACACTATAAGGTACAATACTTTTTAGATCCTAAATAACGCTTCACATATCTGTTCGAACTATCAATCATACCAAAAACTAGCATTTTGTTGTGCATGGTTGTTGGTAGCCGTCCTTTGCTCACATCTTTTGCGTAGAGATAAAGCCATATAGGACACATCACGGCTAGTTCTTGCGTCCAATTTCCTCGGACCAAATCATTTGCATAAAAATTAGCATAAACTTCTTTTTTGCTTATCGCAGCTTCGCCAAGTTCGAATCGACCGCCTATTACTTCTTTTGCATAATAATAAGAAGCGTCGGCATCTTTGCTTATTGCATCTTCACCAAGTTCCCATCGCCCGCCTATTACCTCTTTTGCATACCACTGGGACCATCTTGCTTTTTGACTTATCGCAGCTTCGCCAAGTATGAATCGTCCGCCTAATACATTTGTTGCATACTCATAAGAATGAATTGCGTCCTCGCTTATCACAGCTTCGCCAAGTTCGAATCTTCCTTCGATTACATGTTCTGCATAAAGACAAGAAACTAATGCATCCTCGCTTATTGCAGCTTCACCAAGTACGAATCTTCCTTTGATTATATATCTTGCATACCAATAAGAATGTTCTGCATCCTTGCTGATAGCCTCTTCGCCAAGCATGAATCGACTTTCGATTGCATACTTTGCATACTGATAAGAATGCATTGTACTTTTGCTTATTGTAGCTTCGCCAAGTATGAATCTTCCTTGAACTACACTACTTGCATACTCCACAGAATATTCTGCGTCCTCGCTTATAATGTGCTCCAGTGATTCACGATCCTTATGGTTCTGGTCTGCACATAATTTTTCAAACGCTTGATTTGGATTCATTTTTAGTGTCCTTACGCTTTAAGGTACAATACTTTTTAGATCCTAAATAACGCTTCACATATTTGTCCGAACTATCCATTATACCAAAGGCTATCATTTTATTGTGCAGTACGGTTGGCAATCGACCTTTGACAACATCTTTTGCGTAAATGTATAGCCATGCTGGACACATAGCGGCGAGTTCTGGCGTCCAGTCTCGGATCGCACATACTGCGTAACGAAAAGACCACAGGGCATCTTTGCTTATCGCAGCTTCGCCTAATACGAATCGTTCGTGGATTATATCCCGAGCATACCAATAAGAATACAGAGAACTCTCGCTTATTGCAGATTCGCCAAGTTCGAATCGACCTCCTATTACATGCTCTGCATAAAGACAAGAATATTCAGAACTTTTACATATTGCAGGTTCACCAAGTATGAATCGGCTTTTCAGTACATATTTTGCATAATAATGAGAATACTCTGCATCTTTGCTGATTGCTTCTTCTCCAAGTTCCCATCGTCCTTTTATGAAATGTTTTGCATAACGTTCAGCATATTCTGCATTTTTGCTTATTGCAGCTTCACCAAGCATGAATCGACACCTGAGTCTTCCTTCTGCATAATTATAAGAATGTTCTGCACTCTCACTGATAATCTGCTCCAGTGATTCACGCTGGCGCTTCGGCAGAAGCCACTGATTATGTCCGCATAATATTCTATACGCTATTTCTGGAGTCATGTTTTAACTTTTTTGCTAGATACTTCTTCACATATTTGTCAGAACTATCAATCATGCCAAAAACTAGCATTTTATTGTGCATGGCTTTTGGTAGCCGTCCTTTGCTCACATCTTTTGAGTAGAAAAATAGCCAGCATGGACACATCACGGCGAGTTCTTGTGTCCAATTTCCTCGGATTACATATTTCGCATATAGAAAAGCGTAGCGGTCACTTTTACTTATCGCAGCTTCACCAAGTTCGAATCGTGCACCGCAGAAGCCAGAGTCTCCGATTTCTGTATACCATACAACCTTATAGCAGCCGGGCCACTTATACCACGGTAATGATGCATTTCTTTCATACGAATATATCGTTCGTCGAAAGCGTGCATAGTTGCAAGACCACTTTGCATCACTGCATATTGTGTGTTCTAGTGATTCACGATCCTTATGGTTAGGATCTTTTTCTAAAATAGAAAACGCTATTTCTGGAGTCATGTTTAATATCTTTACCCTTTAAGGTACAATACTTTTTTCTAGATACTTCTTCACATATTTGTCAGAACTATCAATCATGCCAAAAACTAGCATTTTATTGTGCATGGCTTTTGGTAGCCGTCCTTTGCTCACATCTTTTGCGTAGAGAAATAGCCAGCATGGACACATCACGGCTAGTTCTTGTGTCCAGCTTCCTCGGATTCGGATTACATATTTCGCATACCAAAAAGAATACTCTGCATCTTTGCTTATCGCATCTTCACCAAGTTCCCAGCGACCCTTGATTACATTTATTGCATATTCATAAGACAACTCTGCATCCTTGCTTATCGCAGCTTCACCAAGCACGAATCTTCCTTCGATTATATATTTTGCATACCAATAAGACCGCTCTGCACTCTCACTTATTGCAGCTTCGCCAAGTTTCCAGCGACCCTTGATTACATTTATTGCATATTTGTAAGACCAAAACGCATCACTGCATATTGTGTGTTCTAGTGACTCACGATCCTTATGGTTATGATCGTTTTCTAAAATATCATACGCTTGTTCTGGAGTCATGTTTAGTGTCCTTACGCTTTAAGGTACAATACTTTTTTGCACCTAAATACTTCTTCACATATTTGTCAGAACTACCAATTATACCAAAAGAGATCATTTTATTGTGCATTACGGCTGGCAATCGACCTTTGACAACATCTTTGGCGTAAGTGTACAGCCAACATGGGCACATCACGGCTAGTTCTGGTGTCCAGTTTCCTCGGATTACATCTTTTGCATAGTCATAAGACAACTCTGCCTCTTTGCTTATTGCAGCTTCTCCAAGTTTGAATCGCTCCCAGATTATCTCTTTTGCATACCAATAAGAATACCATGCATTCTCGCTTATTGCAGCTTCTCCAAGTTCGAATCGACCGCCTATTACCCATTCTGCATACTGGTAAGAATATTCATCACTCGTACTTATCGCAGCTTCACCAAGTACGAATCGCCTCTTTATTACATTTCTTGCAAGATCCCAGGAATTTTCTGCATTCATAACATATCGTGCATATTTATAAGAACATTCTGCATCGCTGCACAGTGTTTGTTCTAGTGCTTCACGATCCTTATGCAGTGGCTCGTTGCGTAATATTCCATACGCTGCTATTTCTGGAGTCATTTTGCCATACATGTGGTAATATCCTTACCCTTTAAGGTACAATATTATCGTTCCCGAATTATCACTCGTCAAAATCTGGCGGCTCAAAGTCAATTAAAGGGTATTCTTTAGGATTGAATGTAATATAACAATGCTTTAGATCAGGAGCTTTGTTTATGATATACATTGCATCATGTAGTTTTGTTTCATTGCTGAAACATACACTTCCAATGTTTGCTTTGTTGCTTTTATAAAATTTTGCACCACTTTTAAAACAATAACTCTGTAGCAATTTTGTATTACAGTTATTAAAACTTACATTAATCTTATAGCTACCATGGGAAACCACTGAAAGATTATTAGGAAGTGAGGAACCCGATGTGAAACAACCATAGTCAGGCTCAAAAACAAGACAACATCCTATAATTTCATTCAGGAACTTTAACTCCATATTTTCTTTATCTTCATTTTTTTCATTTTTAGATGAAACACCAAAGAAATGCGGATACGTGCCATCACAAGAAAATTCTTGTTCTATTAATTTTACCTTCAGTATGTCTCCAAAACTTACAGATGGCGTAAAAATTGGTGATTCACATAATTTTACGTATGACTTTCCTACAATTTCTGCCTTTACAATCTCAAGAACATCATTCTGATCAGTAAAACCTAAAACAGAAATATTTTCATCCTCTAAAGGTTCACTCCAAGGCCAAACATCCTTAAAACTTCGAAATACCACATAAATATCACCAGAATTTTCCATATTGCCGTTCCTTTTTTAGGTTTTGAATAGTCTACAGTCATCCAGACATCCTTGTCTAGCGAATAAGGTACAATTATTTCCTAATTCTCGATCTTTTTCAGGATAAAAACTCATTTTTTTTGCTTGTAAACAGTGTTTTTCTGGTTTCAGGTCCTCGATGGATCCCAAAAAAACATTGTTTTTCAACACGCGCGTTCAGGTCAACACCTTGGAAACGTTGTTTTCCAAACTCCCGAGCTGACGTGCACCCATAAAAACGTTGTTTTTCATGCTAGGGCCCGCCTGCAGGCATGAAAATATTATGTTTTTCAAAAAATGGGTCCTTGGCTGCTCAAAAAAAACGTTGTTTTTCGGGTTAATAGCTAGCTATCGGACACATTCCCTATGAAAACGTTGTTTTTCATGCTCAGACTCCGCCGGTTGGCATGTTTTTTGACCTACCCAAATATGGTAGGTCCCCAACAAATGCTATTGACCAACTCTGTCAAGGCATCGCTTTTATGATTCGGTTAAAGGAGACCCCCATGAAAATAAACCTAAAAGGCACGGAATCACAGCGGTATCGTGAGATTCGCAAGGTCAAGCAGTTTGTTCTGATGCCCGACAAGCGTGCGATGACGCACCGACCGAAGATTGTTTCCTGCTGCTTGACCCCCAGACAGCAGCACAAAAAAATGGAAATGTACTCCGAAGGCGACCAATGAAATGTCGTCTCACACCTCGTAAGCTGGGGTCAGAGATACGTCGTTCCGATCTGAAGATGAACCTGCAATACACCATGTTCCTCATACGAGATTACACGTTTCAGTGCATCGCATGATTCGCACAGATAAAATCCATAAACTTGAATGCTTGGCTTACTAACTACACAGCAGCAACAATGCAGTGCGTCTCCATGTCCTGCTGCGTATTCGTTAATCATTTCGCAGTCTCACTCAGAAAGTTCTGTGCCGCACGCTCGTCAGAAAACTGAAGCTCTAGCGAGTAGGTTTCTGGAAGAGGGCTGTAGAGGAAGTGGGCCAGAATGCGGGTTGAGTGCCGGTCGATGAGATTCTGGAGGTTCTGTATCTGTCCAGCATTACCGGTGAGGTGAACTTGTGGGTCCCATTCATGATCCCGTTCCCACTGCGGCGCAGTCGGTGCATTTATGTTTAGCATGGTTTCTCCTTTGTGGTTTCTTATCTGGCGTATTCATTGTATCCGGAAGCCTGGACAGATTTGGTACAGGTCACCAACGTCCGAAAAACGTGTTTTTACGCTCGAGCCCACGTCCATGACACAAAAAATGTCGTTTTTGTCCCTACCAGAATACGGTAGGTCACCAACAAATGAACTTTTTGCCTGTCAGGACCTCAAAAGTTATGTTTTTCAACATGCTATCCTGGGTACCAATAGGAAAAACCATGCCGTTACGACGTCCGGAATCCCGAAAACGTGTTTTTCATGAGCCCGCAGGACGACATGCCACAAAAATGTCGTTTTTTTCATGCTCGCAAAAAAGAATAGTTTTTATTTTCGTAGTCCGAAAGAATCTCGACAGCAGCAAGGATCTTAGACCGGAACACATCAGTTTCAAATTGGAATTCAAGTATTTTCTTGTTTTTACTGCCTTCTAAATAGGTCTGGATATTATTTGTCAGTTCATGTGCCACTTTATTTATTTGTTCGAGCACAGTTCTCTCTTTAAAATAAATTCGCACATCTCTTTTTTTATTGAAGATATGATAATGACCCTGTTCTACACCAAAAAAGTCGAATTTTAGATACTCAATATCATATAGATAAAGACCAAGTGCAGGTCCAAATCCAATATCTAAATTCTTATGATACACAAGCATATACGCATTTTCTTGTATCTCTATTTTTAAAACGTCTTTACGAACAGTCATGAATGTATGTAGAAGCTAAAGCATTGATCTATACTTTGCACAATCCGCACCATTCTGGGTAAAGTATCAATCATCTGGAACCGTTGTTTTTCACTCTCGGGCAGCATGCTGCGAGTCCCGAAAACGTGTTTTTACGCTCGAGCCCGCGTTCATGACACAAAAAATGTCGTTTTAACTTTGCTTTTCCGTGCAGACCACCGTGCAGAACAGTCAGGACACATCCAATAAGAAACTCCGTCGTAGTATTCCTGAATTTCCACTCCAATTAAACGAGACCAACGATACGGAGGACGTCCATAATTTTGGAAAATATGATCTCGAAGATCATCATCGCTGGTGTCCGCACACCACGCTTGACCACGCAAAGTCTCAAAAATATCGCCGCCGTCCCAAGAAGAGTTACAGTTTGGGCAGCGACCATGCCGGTCCAAGCCAGGCTCACAAGAAACATGCATACTTCACCTTGAAAGGGGGAAAAATAGGAAGATCAGAATTTGAAATAACGACCAAAAAAATAATTATTGGTCGTTACTACATTAAGATATGAAATGCTCAAATTGCGGTTCTTCAGTGAAAAGACTTCCATCTGAAATAAGAAAGAGCAAGTCTGGAAATTCGTTTTGCTCAAAGTCTTGTGCGGCTGTTTTTAACAACAAGAAATATCCAAAAAGACATAGAACTAGAAGATGCGACATCTGCAATGAACTTGTTCGGTCGGATAGCAAGTATTGCAGTGGTTGCTATAGAAGAAAACACTACCTAGAAGACAAAACTTTGGCCGAGGCAACAGCAGATCGCAAAGACAATAACAGGTACACATCTATAAGACAAGTGTCTAGGAAAACATATTTGAGATCAAATAAACCAAAGTGCTGTGCCGAATGCGGGTATAGCAATCACATAGAAGTATGCCACATTAGAGATATACCTGACTTTCCTCCCTCTGCTTTGGTGCGGGAAATAAACGACTTGAGCAATTTGATAGCCCTTTGTCCCAATCACCATTGGGAATTTGACAATGGCTTGATTGAAAATAAATAGGCTCGGAGGGAATCGAACCCCCAATTTCATCGATTATGAGTCGAGTCCTTTAACCGTTAAGGTACGAGCCCAATTTGTTCTAGCGATTGAGACGAATCCCAAGTAGGAGCAGATTATTTTATCATATCATGTCATCCTTGTCAACGGTTTCAACCTGCTTCATGATACGTCTTACAGCATATTTATTCAAACATACCTTTTGTCCCGCCATACTAGGGATAATCGAATTCCGTAGCCAGTTTCTCCGTGATCCCTTTATCAAAAAATTCGAATCATCCTCCACAACGTAACTGCTCCATCCATTTCTTTCTACAAATACTCTAAAATCACTTTTTTTACAAAGCAAAAAAGGATGAGATATTGTGAAATCCGGAAATTTACTCTCCAATTCAAACGGAACCTTGTCGCAGTGACCACGGAAACAGTTCATAATGTATGACTCAACCCAGTCGTTCACATGGTGTGCCGTGATGATTGTACCACCCGGTGCCACTCTCGAATAAAAATCTAACCTCGCACCACGACACTCATTCTCGGTACTAAGACCACCCCCAGTTTCAGCGATTCCAAGGGTGCACAGAGTATCACATAATTCATAGAATTTCTTCATCATAATACCATTCTGAGGTCTTATGTTGTGATTGAAATGTATTGGGGTGACGGAGTATCCCTTTCGGTACAGCCACAATAAAGCAGCTACACTGTCTACACCCATCGATACCGCCATGTGGTAGTGACGGTCCTTACGAAGTATTGACTTTATAAGATTTATCATTTTATAAAAACTGCACGGCTAAAAGAAAATCCTCTTTTAGCCGTGCAGTGCAGCAAGGTATACGATTTAGCGGTAGCGTACACATGCGTACCAACCCTTTAAACCACGGGCGACTCCAATATCAATTGGTGTCTTTTTACCCCAATAACAACAGTTCTTAATAGCATCATCTGAACTATAAGAACTGTAGCCAACTCCTTCAGATCCACGATTGCCACCACAATGACCAAGGTAGCCACGGGACGCTTGAATCTCTGCCACTCCTTGAGCAGTAGAATTGGATGATACAAAACTATAACTCTTAACCGCTGGCAAACTTTTAATTACCGGCATGCTACTGCCCTTACGAACGACAACATCCTGCGCCGAACATACAGTACCAAAGAAAAACAAACAAAAAATAGCAAACGCCTTCATAGCAGCCTCCTAGTTACAAATTAAAAGACAATACAGAGGATATTATAGGATTAAAAGGGCGGCTTGTCAACCTTTAGACAATATTAAACACTTTAAGCAAAATTATTCCAGACAAACCCAAGCCAAGTATGCTCGTAATTGTACGAACTAACTCAAATTTATGATTGTGTTTATCTACCCACAATTCAAAGTCATCACGCAACTTACCCGAATCGCGCAGCTCCTTCATTTTACGCTTGCTAATACACATTTTATTGCCTTTCATAAATTTATTTGTTTCTCCAAAAAAACTGGTACCCCATAGAACACGGAAAGTTATTCGTCTTTTGCATATAATCAAAAATAACTTTTCCTTTCCCATACACCATATTATCTAATAACCAACAATCATCAACTCCAATTAATGCATCATGCTTTAATGAAGGCAATATTGTCGTGTATTCATAAAAATGATGCAGTGCACTCATGTAGCTAGCATCAGGATTTTCTTTCGGTGAATCTAAACTGTCTAAATATAAAAAATCAATCTTTTTGTTAACATGTAAAAGATGAGAATTTAATTTCTTTAGGTAAGATAGACTATCATCTAAAATAACAACCGTACTTGGAGAAACTTTACCAGCACAATATCGCACACTCTCTGCGGAGTTATCAACAGTATGAAACTCCCCACCATACTCATTTATGTACGAATCAAACAGCAAGCTGCTAAGACCATCACCAGAATAATTATCTTCTTTTCTTGCACATCCTGTTTCTACAATATATGGATTTTGTAAACCTCTAAGATATTCAAAAATAAAATCAAAACCAACGGCTCTATGTTCTAAACGATGCCGTATTTTTTCATAAAATAACATCGTATCAGTGTACTAACTCACACTTAAAATTTTTCAACTCTATTCCAGCCGAGTTCTCACTGCCCAAAACCCACCCTACTAACATTTCATTCGCCCGAGGCACTACATTATCAATAGGTTGCACAGCATTCTTGGAAATCAAAGCCCTGTTCCAAGCATCGCCATAATGAACAACAACACTACCACTACAAACTAATTTGCTAGTATTCTTGAATTTCAACAACATCTCATCGGTTAAACGTAACCTATAATAATTCATGCTATAAGAAGCGAATAAATCGTCCGGAGGACCTAAGGATAAAGTATACACTCCATTGAATGGTCCCACAATATCAGTTACAGGAAACGAAACCTTTAAAGACTTTCCATTAAATTCCTGCATCTTTTTTACGAGCGCATTCTCTAATAATACCCTCTTAGAGAAAAACTCATCGCTACCACCGCACACAATATCTCTCGCAAGACTGCTTAAAGCACGCAATGCAGCATCATTATCAGGCTCACGTGAATGCCTATTCCAAAAGCCACCCTCCAAAGAACCAGTATGCGATGGCTCAACACCACGTGAATGGCACGTTAAAATGCAAAAAACAAAAAGTAAAAAAAATATTCTCATAATTCTATAGAATATGGATACAAACATCGACCGTGAGGAATAAGACCGGATATATCCGCCAATACTTCAAAATCATTGCAAGCACCAAAACTCGTAAGAACTTCTATTAAAGGAAGCATTTCTAAATCATGCAGTTCTGCAAACCGCTCCACAAGAAAAAAAGGACGCCCTGATTCTAAACTTTCCTTATTCATAATATTCTCCTCTAAAAAAAGATATAAATAAGAATAAGTTGCCACCGGTTTCACACCTTTCATTCGCACGCCCTGCAATAATTTTCCTGATGTTCCACAAATTTATTCTCCGTAATGGTATTGAAAATATCCTTCGCTGCAAGGGATAATTCGTCGCAGTGGTTCCAAACGATAACGACCACCGCCTCCTCAGCTTTTATAGCCGCACGGCGAGATTTAAACGTTTTGACGACGCCCGTAAGATCCCAAAGCCTTACAGTCTTATTTTTATCGTTCATCGTACTCGGAAGTTCCTTCACACCGGTACGCCTCCAAAGAAATTTATCGCGGTCTTTTACAATCTCCACTCCGTGATCGTTTGCCCACTTTTTAATTTCACTCCAAAGCATAAAAATCTTTCATTCCAAAGCATAAAACTACGAACAAGAGTAGGCGACATTGCCGCGAAGCACAATTAAAATCTTGTACCCCGTGTCGGTAACGCTCCGACGTCTCAGCCTTGAAAGGGCCGTGTACTAACTTCTATACGAACGGGGCGGAATGGGTGATGAAGGACTCGAACCTTCGACCTAAGCGTTAAAAGCACCTTGCTCTACCAACTGAGCTAATCACCCGACTACACTTTAAGGTACAATAAAATTCACAAAACCCTCTCTATATTAGGGATTATGTAATTTTTCGTGTAATACTCCGCACGATACTTCTTAGACGTATCATAAGATCGTACATAAATGTCATAAAGATCATCACGGTGTGCCGATTCATACAAATCTTGGAACATATTTTCACTCCGGATACGAAGGCAGTTCACTCCATGATCGAAAGGAACACTCCATGCTAAATTATCATACTGCATTGCCATAATAGATCCAACATTTGCCTCGCCATGACGAAAACATTTCACCCCACAACCAGGTAAACTCACACTAATTTTACTCTCGTTTTGAAACCGTATTATTTCATTATAATGCACACGGGCAAAATGCGGTGTGAAAATTGGTGCCCATGTCTCTCCACGGGGTGAAGAGAAATATTTTTCGTAATGACCCCATTCTGAAATTATTTCATAGTTCTGCATCTTAGAGAATATTTCACCATGCAATAACATGCGGGATGGATGCGAATAACCCCAATTATAAAACACAGTTATACGTCTAGAATCAAATACGGCTTTACCGCAAAGATCCGGTTCCGGCCACCACGTGACGTATTCAATCGGCATCACACGCTCCGATACGTCACTCGCTAGCAACTCTCGCTTAAAATAAAGAACCGGCGGAACATCCCTAAAAAATTCCTCTAGCTTGCTGTACTCGGGTCCGGAAACCTTGGAGAACGCACCACTGTTCACACCAAAAAGATGAGACTCCACTCGGTCCCAATCCCATCCGTATTCCATAGAATCAAAGGCAATCCATGGGGTCTTTATCCGATACAGATCCTTGTTAAACTCATAATCGTTATAATAAGAAACAGGTACGATCACCGCATCCGCAGACTCGTAACGATCCACAATCTCCATATTGCGAACGATAGGTGATAATAATATATTATCATTATGTCCACGACCCTCGCCACTCATAATAAAGAATTTCATGATAATTTAAACCAAGAAGGATCCGAAAGAGCTTTGTATGCTAACATACTGCCCAATTTTGTCAAGCATTCATGATAGCTCGACTCATAATGCCATCCCGCAGTATGACCAAGTTCATGAATAATTAAATTCAGCATAGAACACGATACAACACCATTCTTTAAAACCCATTCCTTATCACTAAAATGAGCGACGTTAAACCGCAGCACATGCGACGAGGAACAATAATCAGCCTTAGAACTGCTGTCCGGAGAACTATAAAATATCACAGAACAACGTACGTCGAGCATCTCATGTGCTATACGTTTGCAAAAATTTCCAATGATAACCATTTCCGGTGATGGAGTCACCACCTCACCACTGCATATGTTGGTTTTAAAAATCGCAGAACTACTCGACATCAAACCGCCCGAACGAACCTTGCCCCACTCTTCCTTGTTCATCTCAGATGAATACACAACATTATAATTGTTGCTAATCGCTTCATCCATAGAACGCTTGTCAAAAGGATTCGCAATACAACGCTTGTTTCCATATCGAGTATCCAATACATGGTCACAAACATCTTTTTCACTTCGCTCAGTACAGAACCCTTCCCGTACCCAAACTGCACTCGCACTCTCTGGAGTGATCTCATCAATCACAACATTCAGCAGTTCACCATATACTAGCTTTAAATACTTCGGGTCTACCGTATCTCTATCAATGCTAAGAGGAACCCGCATACCAATATCACAAGAATACTCACAGTCTATTTCTGTAATCGGAATGCCCATTTCATAGATGTATGATGCCCCGTCGCTCTTGTGAACGTGTACGTCTGTAACCTTGTGCGTCTTACGCATAACACCGCCCGATAGTGCCACGGTCGGCAGTAATGCACTAAAAGAGGCATGTGGCTTCTTATAGGAATACTCGATACGTACCCCATCAACACTCGCTAGGAATTTTAACCCTTTTGGAACGAGTATTCGACGTAGATAATGGCAGCATGATTCATAAGACTCTCTTGTCATTTTCACAAGTACACTCACTTCACTGCCAATTTCTCGCTTACGACGACCGTGAGACCGTACGCCACGAATCAAATCGAAAGAAATGCACCCCTTTGTAGAAACTATGACGGCACTCTCTGCCATGCACAGAACCTGCTTCTCTCCTAAATTAAACCGTCCCCTCTTGTGAATGTTCCCACGCTTACTCGTAGTTTTAAATAATGTGTAAGCATCACTTAAATCCTGGAAACCATCGGGAGAGTCATCCTCCACAACAATATTCGCTCGACCACGACTGTAGCTCATATTTACAGACACAGAACTTATTTTTTCATCCAAAGCATTCTGAATTAACTCACGAACGATAAACCAAACCGGCTTTTCAGCTTGAAGTTCTCGTAAACCATCAATATCAACAACGAATATATTGTTATTTTTCATGCTTCACCATGGGTTAAGGATATCATTCTCACTATAAGGTACAATTAAATCATCCTTTTTTCGCCGGATAATTTTTACTCCTGTCGCCATCTTTTAGCTCCAGAGTAATCCAGGCGATTTCGAAGTTCTGCAGGACGCCCGAATACATTGTTTCTAAGTATTCTCGCACGGCACGAAACGTACCACCTCGCACCTCACCATGAATTGGACCTATTACTCCCTCATACGCTGTATGAGGTAAATCCTCGAGGTTTTCATCCTCCCAATCAATATCTTCATGCCGTGGGCGCAAAAAAGCAAAAAACAAACATCGAGGCTTAAACGGTGGAATAACTTTCTTCATACGATTCTCCTATCCTATAAGGTACAATAAATTTATGCGCCATAACCGGTTGGGATCGCACTTATTTTCTTCCTGTGCACTATTGAACCACGCCGAACACGTATTTTTGGAATTTTACGTCCAACCCCTGTCCAATACAGTGCTGCAAGGCATGGACCACGAAGATGAGGTGAGATTTCTATACTTTTGCCAACACTCCAACCTACCTTACCTCGACCGTGTGCCCTAACAATATACTTTTCATCATGACATGCTTCGAATTTGGAAACATCTCCATTCAACACCTCTGGCACTACAACTTCAGGATCAGAAGCCAATAAGCATACAGTACAGATTAAACGTGTAATGTCTCGTATAATATCTTCTGGATACAGAACTCCATCACTGCTAGAATCATGTGCAGGAATGTTCGTCAAACTCCATTCTATAGTTTTCCCTGTTTCACATAAAATATGCTTATAAAGAACACGACGTAATCCATCCCCTATGATTTCATTTATGTCTACCCAAAAACTAATTGCTCGTACCGGCTCACAAAAAGGTTTATGAAGATACGAGTTTTCACACAATATGCTACAAATACGATGTTCTTTGTCGCCATGCATGAATCGTAAAGGATGATTCTCATTCACAGGAAGCCGTAACAATAAAGTATCCACCGGCAACCGGAAATAACCAGAATCAACATCTAACTTTATCCGCAATAATGCAGGAATAATACCTGGATATATATCATAATACGGACGCCGTGATTCGATCCACCGCTGCTCAAGAGTTAAAAGAGCAGGAGTAAAAGGATCTAGGTCAGACAGTTCCTTGTATCCAAGATCCCGTGCTTGAGCCTCCATCCGGTCCAAATAACTCCTCGTGAAAACCTGTACGTTTTCTGTGTGAGGCATTTTTTTGCCCTTGCCCCAATTGAAATGAGTCTCATAATCATGAAATTTCATAATTTTTCACCTTGACAAAAGATTTCTTGAGGACTACAACGGTCGGAACGACCGGTTTCACCGGATGCGAAAAACATCGTTCCCAGTATAAGGTACAATAAAATAGGAGTCTATGGAATGAAAAACGCTTTAACTACCACCGTTTTAGCCGCAGCGTGATTGAGCTTCTTGTTCAGCGTGACTTTGTGGTTTAACGGAGTTTCATGGGATGTGTCGCCAGAAACATCCAAACAATACGGAATATTTGTCGGATTATGGGTACCGTCTATATTAGGGTTAGGGTGCTACTTCAAAAAGGATGTGTAATGGAATCCTTAATATTTTGTGCTGGAGGCTTCGTTTCGCTTCTGCTAATGGTTGGAATAATACTGGAATACCGTGGAATCCCATGATTCCGCTACCATTATAGCATAATACTGCGATTTTGTCAACGTACCGGGATTCTACGTTTCTAGGACGGAAAATAGGGTGAAAATCATGGTAAAGCTAGTTTCATGTACTGTTCCTAAAATTCATCCCGATATCGTGTCTCCCGAAGATCTTATCGTTTATTGTGCACGGGTATCGAATCCCAGTAATCAATGCAATACTGAAACATCTCCTAAATTGTTGAAGTATTTGATCAAAAATGAACATTGGTCACCGATGGAAATGGCAAGCATGTGTGTGGAAATTAAAACATCTCGAGCCATTGCTGCACAACTCATTCGACATCGTAGCTTCTCTTTCCAAGAATTCTCCATGCGTTATTCTGATGTGAATTCTATGGAATATATTGAATGGAGATTACAAGGTACGGGAAATAGAATGGTCGGAGAAGATGTATTATCTCTTTCTAATGAACTCAGCGAACGAGTAACATTACTACAAAAAGAATGCGTCGATGTTTATAATGAGCTTTTGAACAAGGGATACGCTAAAGAATGCTCTAGAATGATCCTTCCATTGAACTCGTCCACTACACTTTATATGTATGGAAGTGTACGTTCTTGGATTCATTATATTGGTATTCGAACTAAAGCTAATACTATGAAAGAACACCGAATTATAGCAATAAAAATACGTGATATATTCATAGAGAATTTTCCTATGATAGCCGAAGCATGCGATATGATTCCGTCATCACCCGAATAAACTATTATAATAAGTCCTAGCGAGTCCTACGGCACTCGGAATGAGCCTTTCTTATATTTTAATAGTACTTATTCTGTTATTATAATAATACTCTTGAGAGTGCATAGGACTGGCATAGGACGGCTATGCGGGGCTAGGACTCAGGAGGAAGGTATTTTGTATAGGACTCGGTAGGACGCAATAGGACGCAATAGAAGGCTGGCTAGACCGTGTCCTATTGTTTTGTTATACTGCAATATTATGAAATAAATTTAATTTGTAATATGTAATTATAAATTAATTACATGATATCTGGCATGAAACCCACAAGAATACCAATAAACCCACAAGAATAACAATAAAACAATCTTTTATGGCATAAAACCCACAAAGTTTAAAAATTCACACTAATCCTTATTAATTATTCCTGAAACACACAAAGAATGGAAACCAAAAAATGATAAACCTGAGTACTTTAAAAAGCGTTTTGTTCACGAACAAAGATGTTGGCATGATGATAATGCTTCCAGATGGTAGTACTGTGCCACCTCATTTCCATATTACTGAAGTTGGCAAAGTTGTAAAAGAATTTATCGATTGTGGTGGAACTTCTCGGTCGGTTACTTCCTGTAATCTCCAGATATACGTTGCAAATGATACTCATCACAGAGTTAATAGTACAAAATTAAGATCCATATTTGAATTTGCTATTAATCTTTTTCCTTCGGAAGATATTACTGTAGAAATTGAATATGAATGTGAGTTCCTTGCGGTATTTCCGATAGCTTCTATAGAAGTAAATGATGCTGGCTTATTGTTTATTTTAGGTAAAAAGCACACTGCTTGTCTTGCTCCTGATGCTTGTGGCATTGGTGAATGTTGTTAATAATCTATTAATATTACTTTCTGGATTCCCCAATCGTATCTCAGAATCGATGAAAAGCGTGGGTTTTCTAATACGATTGGGGATCCTATAATATACTTTTACGTTTATTATTGGACTGATTACATGTGGTCGCCGTGAAAGAGTGAAGCTTGTTTAGCCTTACTTAGGATGGCATTCAAAGTTTTTATATATAATTCAAAATCTTCTTTGCCAAAGCCTGGATAATATTTTAGAATACCATCATCATCGGAGCCTGTGTCGAGATAATTTTGTACTTGTGTTATTGTGATATTCATCCAATCCTCCAGTACAAGTTCAATTTGATTTACAAGGTAGTCCATCGGCAAATATTTTGCAGGGTCTTCCATCCCTTTAATCATCGCTTTAACTTTTGTTAACACCTTTGTATTCGATGAGCAGTATTCCATTGCTATTTGGTGTATTTCTAAAAAGAAATTATGAATTATATTTTCTTTATCCTCGGAAGCTTCTTGATATTGGTTTTCACTGATAACCCCGCTTAAATACAGTTGGTATATGCTTGATTTTTTCATGACTTCCTTTAAATTTGTTTTTTGATGTTTCCGGTAAGGTTTGCTAATTATGTATGCCGTCGCTTGGGATTTCGCTTGTTTCCGTCGCTTCGTTATTTGCTGGTGGGAGTGGGTTTTGGGATGACTGAGACTTTCCTGCATAGATTCCTAAGCTATTAGGTTTAACATATTCTTTTGTTTTCGTGTTGTATATGTACAGAAGTCTGGTGTTTTTTACGGCTGATTGATTCCAGATTACTCCGCTTGGCAAATCCCAATATTCTTGCCATTGGTGGCTTTTTAGACCTCCGCCGGATATTTCTACTCCAAAGTATTCTTTCTCAACATCGGGCCAGTTCATTAATGTTTCGGGGTGTATCTTTTCGAAGGGTTCGGATATAGTTTTTTCTTTATCGTTGAGTTTTATAAAGTTCTTTTTGCCCTTTTTGCCATCGTCTGTGAGGTAGAATTCAAAGCCATATCTTTTTTCGAAGTTATCATTAGAGGCTTTTGAATTAATAATAGCGATTTTGTTTGTATCTAGTATTAATTCATGAATAAACATGTGTATCATGTTAGGAACATTGTTATAGGCAAAATCTAACCATCCTGATCCTATACCGTACCATAGACCGCCTATTGGTTTTCTTCCGTAATGATGGTCTATTTTTATATCTTGGTTTTTTATTGGAGTAGCTATTGGTGGTTGTCTGTATTTTGAGACTACTATCCGTCTATTCCCGAGAGAGATTTTAGCTTTAGAGCTTTCTGTATCAGCGTATTTAACAAATGCGGCAGCGGCTTTCATTCTATCTTGAACTTCTGGGTGTGACTTGTTGTCTTGAGATCTCACGTTTAGATCATCATAGGTGTATTCGTGTTCTTTAAAAAACTCTTTAAATGTAGTAGCAGATTTCATGCCCTATCTATCCCTGTTCAATTCATGTTTACAATAAGAAAAGTATGAAAAGATTTATAATAAAAATTAATACTGGGCTGTCCTAGATACTTTTATATTATTTTAGGAGTTATTATGAAAAGTTTCCATGAGTGGCTTGAGGAAAAGCATGAAAATGATATGGGAGCAAATGCCATGTCAGGCGAAGTAAATCATGAATTTCTTCAAGCTGTAGGAGAGGCAAGACAAAAATTGGCTGAAATGCATAAAACACTACAAAAAAATAAAGATCCACAATACCAAAAAGGACTGGTCGATTATATGAAAAACGCTAGAGCACATCTAAGTCAATTGCTCATGCCATTTGATAGAAAACCTGTATCAGGAACCACAGAGTTTAGAATGTCCAATATGGGAACATTACAGCAACTTGCTATGGACAACAGAATGGGGCAAGATAGCATTGAAAAATCAATCTTAAATGGAAGAATAGACGACTTAATTGTAACTGTTGCGAGTGCCGAGAAGAGTTTGGGGGATTGGTTTAGCTCATCATCTCCAAGAAATGCGATACTTCACCAACAAAATCCTTCTATGATTTGAATGCACATGAAAACATTCCATCAATGGCTTGAAAATCAACAAGTCAATATCATTGAAGGTCTTAGAAGTCCAGAAAGAGCAGTTAAACTCGGCAATTATTTAGCAAAAAAATCTCAAGAAGGCTGGGAAAAAGAACCTACTGGTTATTATACGAATTCCATGATAAGCAGGAGTGGTGGTAATAAAACACATAAACTTTTCCAGAACTATAAAAAAGGAAGAGAAATTGGTGATATTGGTAGGAATGCTTATAAGAAAAGACCCAACATCTTTTTAAAACCACCAAATATCCAATCGGTTAAACTATCAGATTTGATATTAACACAAGCACATACTGATTGGGATGAAAAAAAAGCCAATTTGAAATTAAAAGATGAAGCCCCGATAAACGTATTTCAATATGAAGGAAAAATGTATGTTATTGATGGACACCATAGATTTGTCGTTCATCAATTGTTGGGTAAAAAACATATTAGTGCAAATGTTCAGTCATGATTTTCGCACCCTATAATATACTTTTAAATTTATTAAAGATATATTCATTGAAAAGATTCATTATATTCTTTGGAGTATAGTATGAATACGCATTCCAGTCGCATCTTGAACTTATTATGTTTCTGATATTAGTGAATATTGAAATCAAAGATTCCTCATTAGTGTAAATTATAGCCTTATCGCCCAGTATACGAACGTGTTCAAGGTCGCCGGTTAGGGATGTTATAACAGGCTTATTTCGTACGGAGAACTCTGCAACTGCTAATCCGAATGTTTCACCATCGGCTCTTGCATGTATCATTGCATCGCATGTGTTTACAAACTTTACCTTAAAACCACAATCGATGGATTTATTGCAGTAAATGATATTTTTATGAACAGCAAAAACTTTTGTATTCATGAATAGAAAATAAACATTATGATCAGCGTGCTCCGAATTTAAATAAGATATTACTGCAGAAACACCGAATTCTAAGTTGAATTGGTAATATCCTCCATATCTTCCGATAACAATAGCATTCTGAGGAATTCGGTACTCGTTTCGCAGGTTTTCATGGGATACAGGTTCTGTGGAAACGATATGCGGTATTACTGGAATCTTAGTATGGTACTTATCGTTTAGGTATTCTGAAATGCTAATATGGAAATCACCTTCGGGGCAATTTGTTTTGAATACACAATGTTTTATAGTTTTACAATTTTGCCATATTTCTTTATTATGAAAGCGATAAAAATCTTTTTCTTCTTTTCCGTGTGTTAGAGTGTGGAAGAAATTTATTTTGTTATATCTTATTACACTTGAAATATCTCGAATATCTTTTATTTCGTGTGCCCCGAATCGAGATTTGAATTTATAGTAAACGTCTTTATTGTCTTCATTTTTTAATGGCATGTGGACTATGAATGATTTATTTCCCAGTATTTCCTCATTATACTTGGCATAATCATATATTGCTATTTCCGTACCTCTTTCGCTCCATCCTTTAACATAAAATATAACATTGTTCGTTTTTGCCATATTTTATTGTGTTTTAATTTTTTGCGGGAAATCGTTTGTGGAGTGGCAATTATTAGCGTTATTAACAATTAAGGTTGTACTTCTTGCGGTAACACGCACCAAATTTTTGACTCTGGGATCTGGTCTGAATTCTAGTTTTTTCCCATGCACATCCATGAGTATGAATGCTCCACTTGTTCTTTTGCCCATTACGAACGCTATTTTACCTTTGTATAAGACTTTATCAAATTTTCTAAATCCATGCAATTTTCCGGTTGGAATTTTAATTTCTGAACGTCTTCCTTTATTCTGTTGATAATCACCGCCTGCTACGTTTTTCAAGGTAAAGCAGTTTGCCGGTTGTACATTGAGAGCGGCAGATGCATTATTGAGTGCGGAATGTGGTAGATTTAACTTTATTCTTTGTGCTTTAACTTGAAAGCCATAAATATTTTGTACGGGTACATTTTTGAAATCTAGGTATTTTCTAATAATAGCACAAACTGTATCTTGTTTTGCTGTTTTATGAACGACATTTCCTATTTTAATAGATACTCCTTTGTGAAGATCTACATGACACTTTTTGCATAGTGTTACAAGGTTAGTAAGAGTATCCGGACCATTTTGACTTCTTGGTATAATGTGATGGGCATGGAGTTCTGTTCTGCCTGCTTTACAACATCTACATTTATATCCATCTCGTTTAAAGACCTTGCTTTGAATGTTAAGCCATTTCTCATCCGGTTTTCCATTCCACTCTTCGGCGGTTGCAGATTTTACAGTATACCATGAAGCGATAGGAAGTATACTTTGTACTCGTTTTATTTCTCGAAGGTGTGATTGTAGTTTGCTATTAATAGTAGGATTGTGAAGCCAATTTCTAATTCTGTTGTTGAATCTTGCCTGTCTGTACCGTGTTTTTCTGTTTCTTCTCGTGCGGCGGTAATTGGATCGTTTTTCCATATTACCTGAAACGTTCGTTCTTGGTTCTGTGGCTGAAGAAAATAAACAAACTTCACCGCATTTTGCAGCGATTCCTATTACATATGAGCTTGGAATACATGCTGCTACAACACTTTGCACCTCATTTTTACATGGGAAGCGCAGTTTAATAGTATAAGGGCACTTTGATACTACTCTTGCTTTCTCTGCTTTTAACAAATGCCGTGCTTTCGCCTGTGTTGTTGGCATAAGCGGGTTTCCATGTACGTTCTGCACAAAAACGTGGTTAATAACAGGTTTAATAGTTTTCACCTCGTTCATATTGTTTTCCTGAAAGGGTAATATTTATACTTCAGAAACAGAAACAGCTTGACAGGCGGAAGCCCCAAACTCTCCCATCATTTTGTATACCATCGAAAGATTATTAATGCCGGAAAAAACCGACCGAGAAATCTACCTTCTGCATGATGCCGAAGAAACTCGAAATGCCTGTTTTCAAACTTTTACCATTTAAAACTTAGGACTTCCTCTCGATAATGTTATCTAGCCTTAATATGTGGTCTGACTGAGAAAGTCTAAGACTCTCTCTGTTTACAGAGTCACGAAAACATTGCTACGAACTGAGGCGGCATTCGTAGGTTTCTCTATGCTAAATAACGTAGCTTTTATTTCTAAAAACTTAATCTGGTATAAATATTACCCCTTTTAGGAAAACAAAAATACCCGCAGGTGACAAAAACACCGTCTGGTCCGCTCGCCCCCGCCACAACATAAGGTGTGCCGCAACAAATCGAGACAGCGATCCTGGTGCTCCCCACGATTTTACCTTATGTTATGATATTTGTCAAGACATATTATTTTGTTTTAACAGTAGGTCGAACAAATTGCGAAGGTGACCCGTGAGTCTTATGCATTGTTCCTCCACAATCTCTACATCGTGCTTTTCCTGCGTTAATGTCATACTCTGAGGCTTTTCCGGGATTTCCACATCGGGCACAAACGGCAGCGGCTTCAGACAGGCTTGCTATTCGATCATTATACCATTCGCTATATTTTTTCATATTTTCCTTATTTTTCATTTTCCATGATATTGGTTTGCTTGATTTTTTTTTGTTTTTAGATTTATTACAAGAACTTAGTGTTGGTCTACACGCTGGATATTTTCTTTCGGCACCTTTTCCAGTTTTATTTCGTCCACAAGGCACAAGATTGCCTTTACGGCTAGCTTTGCAATCTATCCAGCCTTTTCCTTTGTTTCTTGAAAACCAACCGTGTAATCCTTTTTCTTTTTCTGTATCAAAAGTTCCTTCTATGAAGTCTTCTTTTCTAGTATTTTCTTTAGCCACAGATTTTATTCTTGCTGCAAATATTTCCATACTTGTATCTTCAGGAGGACTTCTTCCCATAGAGATCAAGGTTTTTATTATAACATCTGATGGTGCAGACGATGCATCTACACCGTTATATTGAAGTCCCATTATTGCGTTGGCGGCATCATCGTATTGTTTAGGATGTTGTAAAGCTTCATTCTTAGAATTTCCCCAATTTGCAGCACCCATTTTTCTACATTTTACGAGCGCACCAGAGGAGTAGGCAGAAGGCCAAACGCGATATCTGCTTTTTACTTTATGATAGCAAGCGTCTTTTCCTTCAAGAAACTCAATAAAAGTTTTCATCATAAGTTATTTATGATGATGAACTCATTTTTTCCATACTTCATAGAAATGCGAGAATGGTCTTTGTAAGCGGCATATTTCTTTTCCATACTTCATAGAAGCAATGCGAGCATGGTCCTGGTGATGGATATATTTCTCGATAATCAATAACAAAATTATTTTCTATTAACGTTTTATCAATATATTCTTTTTCCCATTCTGTTTTCGGTTCCGA